>Ga0207797_1000051_pt1 | contig 71661 bp, 48 predicted proteins | sample PRCRCaboRojoPR_6_FD_187275 | JGI IMG/M metagenome (GOLD analysis project Ga0207797, IMG submission 187275) | Marine sediment microbial community from Cabo Rojo, Puerto Rico - PR CR 10% Liquid 1 (SPAdes) | ecosystem: Environmental > Aquatic > Marine > Coastal > Sediment | place: Cabo Rojo, Puerto...
ATCTTTCCGAACGCGGTGCGCGACTACGGCATGTCGCTGGGTGCGGGCACGCACTGGGTGTGCGCCGCCGTGATCACGCTGGTGACGCCGACGGTCCTGAGCACGTTTTCCGGCGGTGAGATCTTCGCGTTCTTTGCGGGGATGATGGTGCTGCAGCTCCTCTTCGTCGGGCTCCTCATGCCCGAGACCAAAGGCAAGACGCTCGAAGAGCTGGAGTCGGAACTCGGACTCGCGACCGACGAGCTCGACGAGATGCTTCAGTCCGGCAGCGCTCCCGCTGCGGGAGAGCGGTAAACGGGATGCCGCGCTTGATGCGTGCAGAGTTCCCAATTCCGGGGTTCGGGGTTTCGAGGTGCTGCGTCACGCCCATCTCGCTCGAAACGCAAGAACGTTCAACGTTGAACGCCCAACCCATAACCCACAACGCACACCCCGCAACGCCCAAGCCGCTACTCCAGAATGAACCACACCCGCCGGATGCCCTCCGGCCCGACGTCGTAGATCTCGGCGGCCTCGACGGTGCCGCGCTCCGGCAGGCCGCGGACGCGGACGTGGTCGATGACCGTGGAGCCCCTGACGATACGGTTCAGCACCTCGCTGTGCACCCAGGGAGACTCGGCGAAGCGCTGCGCGTAGCGCGGGCGGAGATTGGCGCGGCCGTCGTAGAGCAGGCTGTCCGGGTGGAGGTACACCTGCACGTCCGGCGCGAAGGTGCCGATGTACGCCTCCAGATCCATCGCGTTGTAGGCGTTGACGTGCCGCTGGATGAGCGTCTCCGGCGTCTCGAGGACGAGGTCCTCCGGCGCGAAGACATGCCCGTCCGTCACGACGTGGCGAATCGAGCTCCAGTGGTGCACGTCCGTCCGCGGATCCGCGTTGAGCACCACGAAGTCGGCCCGCATGCCGGTCTCGATGGTGCCGAGGGTGCCCGCGCGGCCGGCGAGACGGGCACCGCCGACGGTGGCCGTGGTCAGGATCTCACGCGGCGACAAACCCGCAGCGCGCATCAGCTCGATCTCGCGGTGGATTGCCGGGCCGTGCGGCGTGCCAATATTGCCCGCATCGGTACCGGCCACGATCGGGACCCCCGCCTCGTGCAGCACGCGCAGGTTGCGGATCGCCGTGGAATCGGACGGGACGGACTGCACCGTGCGCATCCGCTCTTTCATGGCGGGCGCGACAAGCGAGTCGGGCAGCGTCCACAGATCGAAGAGCGACGCGAGGACCTCCGGCTGCGCGAACCGGTGCTCGGCCCGCGTGAAGTCGAGCGCCTGCGCAAATGTCTCGCGGTAGCGCTCGCTGACCATAAGCGTGGGGGTGTAAAGCACGTCGTTCTCGTTCAGAAGCTGGACGAAAGCGTCGTCAACGGGCGCGTTGAACACGCTGTGGACAAGGATATCGGCCCCGGCCTCGACGGCGGCACGGGCCGTTTCGAGCTGCGTGGCGTGCACGGCGACGCGTGTTCCGGTGGCGTGGGCCTCGTCGATCGTGGCCTCGGCGATCGGGCGGAAGGCGGCCGGCGTCTCGCCCGGACGCACGATGTACCAGATCTTGATGAGGTCGACGCCTGCCTCCACCTGCCGCTGCACCTCGGCGCGCGCCTCCTCGGGACTCTCGATCTTCAGGATCGGCGGATCGCCTTCGTCCAACTCGGGCCGCTCGACGCTGGAGATCAGCGGTCCGGCCACCGTCACACGCGGAGCTTTCGCCGTTGTGTCGGCACGGGCGCGGACGTCGAGGTTCCACATCGGCCCGCCCACGTCGACGACCGCGGTGACGCCGCTGCGCAGGTAGTGCGCGAAGGTATCGGGCAGGCGGTCTTTGATGCGGCGCAGCTCCTCGGCGTACGGCCGGGCGGCGCGCAGATCGAGAGCGTCGGGGCGCGTGTAGAGGCCGCCGCTCTGGAAGAAGTGCACATGGCCGTCCGTCAGGCCGGGGATCAGGTAGCGACCGCTCGCATCAACGATCGTCGCCCCCTCCGGGACGGAAACCTGCGACGACGCCCCGACAGCGGCAATGCGCTCTCCCTCCACAACAACCGTGGCGTCCTCAATCACCGGCGCTCCCACCGGATTCACCACCGTGCCCCCGACGAACGCCGTGGGCTGCGACGCTGCAGGAATCGCGGTGAGGAGGAGAAGAATCCAGCCAGTCAGGAGCACCCGGCGTGGTGCGGCAGTCATCATCGCACGAGTCATCGGGGCGAGTAAAAAATCAGGTGGCACGAACACACGCGATTAGCCTTTGCAGCAGCTTCACGAGATGGGGCCTCTACCTCTCGCTGGCCCGTATGTTTTGCTTCTCCTCCCCCGACGCAAAAACGCCCGCCCCACAGATGCAGGGCGGGCGTTCGTGGCGGGGCGCGCACAGGAGCGATCTCCCCCCTGACGTGCAAACCGTCTGTGTTCAAAACAACGCCTTAGCTGTCGGAACGCAGGTATTCGTTGCCCTGGCGCTCACGAACGACAGCCTTGTAGGAGTCATCTTCCTGCTGGGCAGATCGAACGATGATGTTCTCTTTTCCGAACCGACGGTACAGCAAGTTTCGCAAATTCTGGACGTCGTTCTGCTCCAAGTCGGAAAGCACAATCGACTCGTCGGAGTCCAACTCCATCCATTTCTGTGCTACCGGCTCGTATTTCGACGTGCGTCCGCGGGTGCCAGCAGCTCCGAGTTCGCGTTCGGCTTCCTCCGTCTTTTTCACTTCCATTTGAATTTCCATGATTGTGGACTGCGTTTGTGGTCGATGGTGGGGTAGAACGTCATCCCCCTAATTCCTGCAATGGCGAGGGGGTTTCGTCTTGTTCGTGTTTTCGAATACCCGCTTATTGGCATGACGTTTCGGTGTCTGTTCTCCACCCTCGGAACGACCTTTCGTTGTTGTGGACGCTTGTTTCTGACCACCCGGTGTGAATGTGTGGCAGTATGCGCCGTTACGCACTCAACATGCCCCATGATCAAAATCATCAAAATTTGGCAAACCTGGGTTTTATCCCAGGTCGGATGTGCGGTCCGTTGTGGATGGCTGCTTCACGTGCACCTGACATTCCACCGTCGATCTCGCGCTTTCTTTTGCCTGTGCCTGCAGTCTCATTGGGGCGATCTTGATCCCTGTTCTGCCTCGATTGTGGACGGCTGTGGCGCATCGATTTTGAGGCCCTCTTTCGGAGGATGCTCGACGCCCAACGCAAGCCGTCGGCGAGGACGCGATGAGCCGACGACGAGATCGAACGGTCTCCCCCTGTTCAAACCGATCGAGCGGCCAGGCATGCGCCGCGTCCCGCGCAAAGAAGCACATCGCGTGGGTCGCGCAGCGTTCTTGGGCCGTCTGGAGCATCGACCTTGAGAAATCGAGGGCGACCGCGTAGCTGGGCGGCCGCGGAGCTGGCATGCTCCGCGAAAAGCAGAGGGTTCTCCCCCGTTCCGCAGCCGAACTCCAGAGCACGAGCGGCCCGTTCTTCGGCCGAGCCACTCGGTTGCGCTTGGTCGCCCTCAGCAATATCGTATATCGGCGATACACAATCACCAAGTCCTCTGTCGATGCGCTCGAAGGCCAGCGAATTTCCCGCCGATCTTGCCGACCTCGCCGACCAAGCCAAAGCCTTATCGCACCCGGCTCGGCTCCGCATTCTGCAACTTCTGGCCGAGGCCGACACCTGCATCTGCGGCGAGCTCGTTGACGCGCTGCCACTGGCTCAGGCGTCAGTGTCGCGGCACCTGCAGGTGCTGCGAGAGGCCGACTTGATCACAGCCACGAGCGATGGACCGCGGACCTGCTACTGCCTGAAGGAATCTGCGGTTGGCGCCCTGGCCGATGCGTTCAACGCCTACATCGGCCCCCTTCACGATCACGCGGCTCCCGCTCACCGGGGCGGCGAGTAGCAACGGCCCTCGTCAACCGATCGTGGGGGCGTATCGCCTTGTTATCATATTTAGATCATACCGTATTTACTGCATACGGCAATCAATCAGCGGCCCCTGCTGGGCCCCGATGGCGGATCTCACTCGCCCGCGTCGGTTTGGTTCTTCCAGATGCGATTCATGTGGTTGATCGTGTCGAGCTTGATCACCATCTCCGAGCGCCCCTCGTTGGCTTCCTCGGCGCGCTCGCGGGCTTTTTCGTGCAGCGCCTGCAACTCCCCGCGTTCGAAGCGGTCGATTTCTGCCTGGGTGCGATCAAGCAAAAACACCTGAATGGCGCTCACGCTGGGCGCCTCTGTGCGATCCTCCACGGAAATCTGTGAGTCGCCGGCTGCAGTTCGGTCGGTCTGCGTTCGCTCGATCAGATCGCGCCTTCGCTCCGAGGGAGAGCTCTGCGGCGGAAGGTCAAGGACTTCGTCCTCCTCCTGGAGCTGCCGAACGACCTCGTCGTTCCGATGAATAAAGAATTGGATTCGCTGGGCCGTGCGTCCGCTGTACTCGACATTGAAGGTGAAGTAGATGTCGGCCTTTTCGCGAAGCTCACGCTGCGCCTTCTCCAGCACGTGATACTTCATCTCCGAAAAGTACTGGTAGGAGTTCTCCAGCCCCAATATTTCCCGGAATTCCTGCACCGAAATGCGAAGCACCGAGATGCCTTCCCGCATTTTCAGGAGCTCGTAGATCCGCATCGAGTGCTGCGACGTGAGGCGCAGAAAGAAGCGCAGCCGGTACATGGTAAAGCGCCGCTTCAGACGAAGCAGAAACGGCTTCATGTCGTCGTTAAACTTCGCCTTGATGTAGCCGGAGCCCTCGACGTACTCGCACTTGGACATGCAGTTGTAGCCGGTGTACCGCCGCCGACCGTCCTCCGTGGTCGTTCGGATGTGGATCTTCTGGTCGAGGAGCTTCTGACAGATCTCTTCGCCGCGGTTGTAAAGGTCCTCGGAGCTGGAGTTGGACTTCTCGATCAGATCCTTGATGTACACCCGCTGCTCTTCAAAACTTGTGTCGTCTTTTTCCAGCTGCGCGATGAGCATGGCAATGACCCGGTGCTCCAGCTTCGTGAAGGGCATGCGGGCCTGCACGAGCCGGTTGGACTTCACAACCAACTCGTCCGACGAGTACGAAAACTCCAACTGTTCCTTCGGCATGACCTTCGTGGGTCACCTTCTCTGAGCGTTTCGGTGTCGCTTCTCTGCAGAACCCAGCTTTTATGAGGGAATCGGTGTCGGCACCGGGAATTTCCCCGACAAGGGGTCCGCAGGGTAGGCAGAGCCGCGTGGAAATACCACTCTCACACCGATTCTCTCATAGTTGAGCTCCCAGCGAAACGGCCCCGCTCCGAACCGGCTCTTCAACGCCAGCACTGACACCGATTCTCTCATAGAACGCTCCAATGACCCGAGGCCCTTCCCCCGACACCGATTCTCTCATAGTTGGCGCTCTGCGACACCGATTCTCTCATAGTTACACACCGATTCCTTCATAGTCCGACACCGATTCTCTCATAGTTGACACCGATTCTCTCATAGTTGACACCGATTCTCTCATAGTTGTTTCCTCTAAGTCCTTAATTTCCAACGGCCCCGAGAGCGCTATAATGTTTAATTATTAATGTTGTAATAGAATAATCGCGCGCGAGGCGAAGGAAGAACGACCGGCCCCACGGCACGCGAACCCTGTCGCAGGAGCAAACGGCACAACAACAACCGCCTCCTCGTGCACATCACACGCGTCGGCAAACCGAACCCCGTAGCAGAATGACAGACACACGCCCCCTTCCTCCCCTCGATGGCTCTCGCGGCGACCATCTTGCCCTGCTCCCGCTCTTGTACGTGGCCTGGGCCGACGGTCTCCTTACACCCTCCGAGATCCAGCAACTCCGGCAGGCTGTCGGCGAGCTGAATGGCATGGAAGAGTCCGAGAAACAGAGTCTGTTGAAGTACCTTGATCCGCAGACGCCTCCAAGTGCAAGGACCTACGCTCGCTGGATTCAGAAGCTACGCGCTGCAGCTTCGCGAGCGTCCGTCTCGGAGCGATGCTCCCTTGCCGATCTCGGAGCTGCGATGGCGCAGACCGGCACCGATGACCGGTCGATCTCCGAGGAAACCTACCGCGCACTCCAAGACATCGAGCAGGAGCTCGGCGTAGACGGCAGCGAAGCAGTCTGCGACCTTCTTGGCACCCGGCCGCCCTCTCCTCCGTCTCCTCCGGCAGAGTCTCCCTTCGATGTCGACGCTCTGCGATCGCGTCTCGATAAACCCCACGGCGAGCTCCGCTCTCGCCTGCGCACTCTGCTAGCAGATCCGGCGTTCGACCTCGACCGAAACAAACCTACCTCTGCCTACCGGAGCGACGTGCTGGACGCATGCGTCTTGCTGGCCGAGCAGGGTTTAGGAGCCACGGCCTATCCGCCAGAGCACGGCGGGCAGGGAGACATGAGAGCGTTTATGACGACCTTCGAGATGCTGGCACACCGCGACCTGAGCCTGGTCGTGAAGTTCGGCGTCCAGTTCGGGCTGTTCGGTGGCAGCATCCAGCACCTGGGGACGAAGAAACATCATGACCGGTACCTGCCCGACGTGGGGACACTGGATCTCCCGGGATGTTTTGCCATGAGCGAGCTGGGTCATGGCTCGAACGTGCGCGAGATCGGGACCACAGCCCAGTACCTCCCGGACGAGGAAGCCTTCCTCATCAACACCCCTAGGGAAGAGGATCGCAAGGAGTGGATCGGCAACGCGGCCGCTCACGGCGAGTTGGCAACCGTCTTTGCGCAGCTGCACACAAGCGACGACATCCATGGCGTGCATGCCTTCCTGGTCCCAATCCGCGACGCGGATGGAAGCACACGTCCCGGAATCCGGATCGAGGACTGTGGGGAGAAGATGGGACTCAACGGGGTCGATAACGGACGCATCTGGTTCGACGAGGTATCGATTCCGCGCGAGAACATGCTCGACCGTTTCGCGACCGTCCACCCCGACGGCTCGTATGAGAGTCCCATTCCAAGCGACGGGAAGCGGTTCTTTACCATGCTGAGCACGCTGGTCGGGGGGCGCATCAGCGTTGCCCGAGCGGGGCTCAGCGCCGCAAAGTCGGCACTCACGATCGCCGTGCGCTACGGCAACCGTCGCCGTCAGTTTGGGCCCAAGGACGCCCCGGAAATGCCCCTTCTTGATTACCGCACCCATCAGCGCCGGCTCCTCCCTCCTCTGGCAAAAATCTACGCGCTTCACTTCACGCTGAAAGACCTCGGCAAGCGGTTTGCGGACGCAAGTCCAGAAGAGGGGCTGGAGGACATCGAGGCCGAGGCCAACGCGCTGAAAGCGTACACAACGCGCCACACGACCGACACCATTCAGACGGCTCGCGAGGCCTGCGGCGGGCAGGGATACCTCAGCGAAAACCAGTTTGCTGCGCTGAAGGCCGACACCGACGTGTTCACAACCTTCGAAGGCGACAACACCGTTTTGCTTCTGCAGGTCGCCAAGGGCTTGCTGTCCGACTTCCGCCGCGAATTCCGCGACATGAACATGTTTGCGACTGTCCAATTCGTGGCCGAAGAAGCCCTGACGCGGGTCCGGGAAATGAATCCGGTGGCAACACGGAAGACCGATCCTGACCACCTACGGAGCGAAGACTTTCAGCGGGAAGCCCTGCGGTTTCGAGCTCGGGCCATGCTGCAGTCGGCGGCCCAGCGTCTGAAACGCCGAATCGACGAGGGGATGCGCCCCTTCGACGCTTTCGTTGAGGTTCAGGACCAGCTCGTTGACGTGGCCCGTGCGCACGCCGAGCACCTCACGCTCCAGGGCATGATGGCCGGTATCAACCGCACCGACGCGACCTCGCTCCGCAGTGTTCTTTCCTTGCTTCGAAGCCTCTACGCTCTATCCACCATCGAGGCGGATCTGGACTGGTATCTGGAAAGCGGATACGTCGAAAGCAGCAAGTCGAAGGCCATTCGGAACGAAGTCAATGAGTTGTGCGAGGAGGTCCGTCCCCATGCCGGCGGTCTGGTCGATGCCTTTGGCATTCCCGATGCGCTGCTTCAAGCCCCCATCGCGACGGACTGACGGAGCATCCGACTCCCTCTCGTGTCCTCCACGCCGCAGAGGTACCGAAAGAGCGGGCATCTGGGCAGTCAGACGTCTTCACGGGGCTCCACGGCTTGCCTGTGCGCCGATCGGCACGAAGATGAGGGAGAGGTCAGGGAGAAGAGATCGGGCCACACAGCGAAACCTGAACGGTTGCGTTTCGGGTCTGCTGCGCCTACGTTTTGGTATGACCGTATGTACGTACTTTGTTATGCATTAAATACAGTACGCAGAAATGAGCGTCCTCGCGCTGATCAACAACAAAGGCGGTGTGGGCAAGACAACGACGGCCGTGCACCTCGCCACCGGCATGGCCCGAACGAACGAGCGGATCCTCCTCGTAGACCTCGACGCTCAGGCGAGCGCCTCGCTGGCTCTCGGGGTGGACCGTGACGACCTGGAGCCCTCCATTGCCACGGCGCTGTTCGAGGGCGCGGCACTGCCGGATGTCGTCCGCCCTGCCCCCGGTGCCGACGTGGACCTGGTGACGGGTTCCGAATCACTCAAGAGTGCTGACATCCGCCTCTCCCAAGAATGGGGACGCGAGCGCCTGATCGAACGTCTCGTAGATCCGATCCGTGCGGAATACGACGCCGTCCTCCTGGACTGTCCGCCCTCTCTTTCTCTGCTCCCGATCAACGCGCTGGTGGGCGCCGACTGGTTTATCGTGCCGGTTGAGCCGCACTACTTGTCGCTAGAAGGAGTCGGGTCGCTTCTCGACACCGTCGCCGACGTGCGAGACGGCATTGGGGATGTCGCCGCACTGCTCGGGATCGCCATCACCCGGGCTGACTTCCGCGCCAAGGCAACGCAGCAGGTGATCGACTTGCTCCGGGAGGAGCACGGCGATCGCGTGTTCGAGACGGTCGTTCGGGGCAATGTGCGTCTCGCCGAAGCCGCGTCGTACGGCGTTCCTGTGTATGACCACGCCCCGTCCTCGTCGGGCGCCCAGGCCTACGAAGCGCTGACCGCCGAAGTCCTGCACCGCTTGAAGCAGCAGAAAACGAGTTCGTGATTTGTCTCATACAATATTATCTAAATACGATATGAACGGAATCAACACCGAGCGAGCCACCGGCAAGTCACGGGGGCGGAGCCGCAACGACGACGTGACGCGCTCCACCACCGGGCAACCATCTTCGGATCAAACCTCATCCGACGGGGGCCCCGGGCGACCGAAAGAGCTCCAAAACCCCAAGCGGACCTCGATGACGCTGGAAGAGGATCACGTCGAATTTCTGGACGACATGGCCGCGCGTATCAAGCTCGGCGGAGGGGAGAAGCTGAGTCGCGGCGCGCTCCTTCGGGCTCTGCTGGACGCCTTGATGCGGGGAGACGAAGACCTTGAGGATGCGAAGACCGCCGATGACGTGACGCGCCGGCTCCTCAAGTGCTTCCGCAACCAGGAATAACTCCTCATCGAGACCCGCAGCGGAGGCTGACTTTGTTCATACTCTATTTTGTTCATACGTAAATATGGTATTGCAGATGTTACAGATGCGCTTCTCCCTGCTTTATTCGCCGTCGGACACCCCCTAGGTTGGAACCGGGGTGGCATTGTCGCCCGATCTTGGTTGGAGCCCCAAGACGACACGTTGACGGCTCGACTCTCGCCTTCCAAGAAACAGGTGCCCCTTCATCCACGCGCCATGGCTGCATCCTACCACATCCTTTGCACCGGCGACGTGCACCTCGGTCGTCATCCGGCCCGAGTGCCCGTGCAGGACGACGCGCTGACGGTCGAGCACGTATGGCAACACGCCATCGACACGGCCATCCGCCGCGATGTAGACGCCGTTGTGTTGACGGGCGATCTCGTTGACCGTGAGAACAAAATGTACGAGGCCTTCGGGACGCTCCAGCGTGGCATCGAGCGGCTCACCGAGGCCGGTATCGACGTCGTAGCCGTAGCGGGCAACCATGATTTCGATACGTTTCCGCGGCTGGCAGATGCCCTGGACGCCCCTCGCTTTTATCTTCTGGGACGTGGCGGTCAGTGGGATCGCGTGGCGCTCCCGGAGGCATCCCCCCAGGTTCGTTTTGTGGGCTGGTCGTTTCCAGACGCCCACGTGCTGGACGCGCCAGTGGAAACGCTCAACCTCCCCGCTGCCTCAGAGCCGACGATCGGCGTGATGCATGCGGACGCGGGCACTCGGCAGGGCCGCTATGCGCCTGTCTCCCGCCGGGCGCTGGCCCAGACACCGGTCGACGCCTGGCTGCTCGGACACCTGCATACCCCGGCAGATCATTGGGAGGGGGATCAATTCCAGTTGTACCCTGGGTCGCTGCAGCCTCTCGATCCCGGAGAGCGTGGGCCTCACGGACCGTGGATCATCACGGTGGCTCCTGAAGGCAAAGTCGACGCGCAAGCGGTTCCGCTGGCTACGGTCCGCTACGAGCGAGTAACGATTGACGTTACGGAGCATGAGACGGCCGATGCGGTGGAGCAGGACCTCCTGCGTACACTGCGTGGTCGGCTGGAGACCGCGGTGCGGAACGCCGAGTCGACCCGTCGTCTGGTGGCCCGTTTGCACATCGAGGGGCGAACCTCTCTGCTTCGGGCCCTGGAAGCACGAACCAAGACGATCCGGCGCGACCTGAGCGTTCACGTCGGCGAGGCAACCGCCTCGATCGACGCTGTGACTTTCGACACGCGTCCTGACCACGACCTGGAGGCGCTGGCGGAAGGACGGGATGCCCCTGCCGTACTGGCCCAGCTTCTGCTCGACCTGAAGCACGGACGCGAGACAGAGGCTGCCTCTAACCTCCTTCGCGATGCCCAAAACGCCGCGCAGACCGTCCACGAGGCTCCGGGCTACGATCCCTTGCGGCGCGACCCTGACGTACCAGACCCGCCCTCGGGGGAGGCCCTGCGATCGATCCTGTACCGGCGCGGGTTGCTGCTTCTGGATGCCCTGCATGCCCAGTCCGGCACCTCCGGATAGCACCGTGTCCAAAGCGTCCAGCGGAAGACCGTCGGCATGGCACCCCGCACGCCTTTCCCATTCCCACACCATTTCCTCGCGCAGCAGGCAGACCGTATGGATCGCTCCCCGCTTCACATTCACTCGGTTACGTTGCGGCGCCTGTACGGCACGGCCCACAACCTGCAGGTGGACGATTGGTGCCGGGGCGTAAATGTGGTCTATGGGCCAAATGCATCGGGCAAAACGACCCTGGCCCGCGCGCTCCGGGGCTTGCTGTGGCCCTCGACGCTGGATTCTGATCGGCCGCCTCGCCTGGCGGGCCGATTCACGGCGGACGGCACCCGCTGGCACGTTGAGGTTGACGGCAGCCGCCGACGGTACCAGCGAGACGGGCGCAGCGCACCGCCGCCTTCGCTTCCTCCGCCGGAGCACCACGACCGGTATCATCTGTATCTGCACGACCTGCTCGCGGCCACAGACGGCCCGGACGCCTTCGCCGAGCGGATCATGCAGGAGGCCGTGGGCGGATACGACGTAGCGGGCACAGCCAACACGCTCGAGTTCCAGACCGTCGTGCGCCGCGGTGGGCGAGACAAAGAGCGGGTGGAAGAAGCCCGCCGGACCCTTCAGGGCATCCGCCAGACACAGCGTGCACTGCAGGAAGACCACCGGCGGCTGGATCGGCTCCGCGAGGACCTAGCGGGCGCTCGCGCAGCGCAGACCCGCGCTCATGCTCTGGAACAAGCTGTTGCGGTGGCCGAAGCACGGACCGCGTACCACGAGGCCACGGCGAAGCGGGATGCGTTTCCAGAACCCATGGAGCAGATCCGCGGGGACGAGACCGAGCGGCTTGATGCCCTCCTGCAGGAGAAGGAGGACGCTGCCGCTCGACAGGAAACCGCCGAGGCCGAGATCCGCAAGGCAAGCGAGGTACTGAGGAACAGCCAGCTCCCCGAAGAGGGGCTGCCCGACGGATTCCTGGAGCAACTGCACGCGTCGGTGCGGGCGCTGGAGGCAGCAGAAAGAGCACGGGCGGATGCCCGTCAGGCCCATGCCGAAGCCACCCGGGAGGAAAAAACGGCCTGGAATCATCTGTCGGTAGGCACCGACCGGACGGCCGCCGCCGCGATGGACCTGCCGGACATGCAGGCCGTCGAGGCGCACGTCGAACGGGTGGAGGCCGTGCAGGGACAGGAATCGGCGATCGACACGATGGAAGACCTGCTGGCAGAGCGGGACGCTGCGCCTTCGGCCGACGCCATTCGCGACGGGACCCAGGCGCTGATCCGTTGGCTCCAAGCGCCGGATGCCGAGGCGTCCGATGCGCTCCCCACCGTGCTTCTGGCGATCGGCACGGGGGCCGTCCTCGCCGGCGGGATTCTGATCGGCTTGCGCGGCGGCATACCCAGCCTCGCAACGATTGTGCTGCTGGTCCTCGGGGTGGCGGTGGCAGGAGCCGGGCTGTACGCGCGGCTGCGAGCGGCGTCCCGCTCTGGAACCGAACGGTCCGTGCACCGGCGTGCGTTTTCGCAGGTTCCGTTGGAGCCGCCCGAAGAGTGGACGCACGACGCAGTCGTCCAACGACTGCAGTCTCTGACCGACCAGTGGGCACAAGCCCGGCTGGCGGACAGACGGGGGCAAGAACGCGAGCGGCTTCAGGCGCAGCGTGCGTCGCTCGACAAAAAAATACAGACGCTAAATCGTGAGCGCGCTGATCTTGCAAAGCGCCTCGGCGTGTCGCCCCAGATCGAGGGGGCGCGCACCCTCCGGTGGATCGTCGAGCGTCTGGGCCGCTGGCAGTCGCTCCACGAAACGCGCGCGGCCAAGGCCGCGGAGGTGGAGGCGACCCAGCGGCGTGTCGAGGCGTGCCGGAAAGAGGTCGAGGATCAGGTTGCGCCGTACGAGGTGGACGGCCCCGACGACGCGGCGCACGCCCACGGCGTACGGTCTGCGCTGGAGGCGGCGCAGCAAACGGTTCGCGAGGCGCGACAGCAACGCCACGATGCCCGGCGGCGTCGGGACGAGGCCCAGAAGGCCCATCAACAGGCCACCGCGGCGATCAAGGACCTGTATCGTCGCGTGGGCCTGGAACCAGGGGCGCGCGCAGCGCTGGACAGGCTCTGCAGTCAGCACGAGGCATACCAGCAAGCCAGAGAAGAGGCTCAAGAAGCCGCGACCCGTCTGGACACCAAGCGCGAGCATTTGCGGTCGCTACCGGGATACGATCCGGCCATGGAGGACGCCGCCGCAGAAGAGCTTCGATCAGAGCTGCAAACCACGCGGGCGCATGCCGACAAAACCGACGATCTGTTTGCCGAGATCGAGCGGATCGAGCAGCGCGTGGAGGACGCGCAGGCCGGACGCGACCTCGAAACCGCCTACGCCGAGTACCGCGCCGCTCGCGATGCACTGGCGCGCCAACGAAAGGACGACGTGAGGGCGGCCGTCGGAGGGGTCCTTGCCGATCACATCCAGGCCCGGACGCGCGATCGCGACCTTCCAGAGGTCTTCCGCCGTGCCCGCACCCTCTTCGCCGACGTCACGAACGGTCGCTACGAACTGCACCTCGATCGCGGCGAGCGCGTCTTCCGTGCCACCGACCACTCGACAGGGCACGGTCTGCCCCTGGAGGCGCTGTCGAGCGGTACCAAAGTGCAGCTGCTCCTGTGCGTACGGGTGGCGTTTGTGGAACATCAGGAGGAGGGCCTCCGGCTCCCGCTGGTGTTGGATGAGACCCTCGCCAACAGCGACGACGCCAAGGCCAATGCCATCATCGACGCGGTGTGCACCGTCGCTGAGCGCGGTCGTCAGGTCATTTACCTGACGGCCCAGCGGGACGAGGTCGCCAAATGGGAAAACTGGATGCCGGGGGAGTCGATTCCGTACCAGCGAATCGCCCTCGCCGACGCCCAACTTCCCACGACCGTGCACGGCGATGAACCGCCGGCCGCGCCTGCTCGTCCCGACGTGGCCACGCTTCCCGACGACGTTCAGGCGCACGCCGACGTGCCCGCGGCCCTCGACGTGCCGCCGTGGACGCCGCGCCAACCGGTCGAGGCGCTGCACCTGTGGTACCTGATCGAGGACGTGAACCGGCTGCGCGACGCTCTCGACCACGGCCTGTCCACGTGGGGACCCTGGTCGCATCTGCACAATGCTGCGCCGTCGGGGACAGGTCTCGAAGGCCTCGCAGTTTCGGACGGGGAGGCGCGGAGCCTCGAAGCCCGGGCCCACGCGGTGCAGGCATGGCGGCGGGCCTGGCACATCGGGCGGGGCCGCCCGGTGGACCGCGCCGCACTGGAGACCACCGACGCCGTCTCCGATCGGTTTTTGGAGGACGTCACCGATCTTGCGGAAACCCACCAGGGCGACGCCGCGGCCATCCTGGCGTCGCTGCGGGAAGGCGCGGTGCAGTACTTCCGGAGCGACAAGGTGGAGGCGCTACAGGCATTCTTCCGCAAGAACAACTACCTGGATCCGCGTGATCCGCTCTCTCCTGCGTCCCTGTGGCAGCACGTCCTGGCCGACGTCGGCGCTCCGCTGGACGAGGGCATCCTCACGCCCGACGACCTGGAGCGTCTCTTCGCCCGCATCCGGGAGCGCGCCGCCGAGACCGTGACGCCCCAGCCCGCGCCGACCGGCGCAGGCGCATGACGAACGCCCCCACGAGGAGGAGGCCGCGACCTCGATTTGTCGCATCGGCATGCTTATACTGCACGGCACACCGTTCTCGTTTTCACCACTCAGCCCATCATGGCAACTCCCGGACGCAACGACTCCTGTCCCTGCGGAAGCGGCAAGAAATACAAGCACTGCTGCCAGGACGCGACCTCTTGGACCGACAACCGACTGATCACCGGCGTGGGCATTGCGGTGCTCATCGTTATCAGCCTCGTGGTGATCGGAGTTGCCGTGTCCGACTTTGGCGGCGACGCCCCGCCCGAGTGTCCGCCGGGGCAGGTCTGGTCGGAGGCGCACGGGCACTGCCACTGAGGCACGACCGAGCCGCCGGGGGCCGGTCGGTCGCCCGGTGTGCTCCCAAGCGGCTGAGGCCCCGAGTTGGGGCTTACCGCAGCTACAATCCCTCCACGCCCAGCCGCTCTTTGAGGGTGTCTACACGCCCGCGGCTGAGGCTGAGGCGGGTGCCGTCCTGCAGGCGTACGGCGTAGTCTCCGCCGCCACTGCGCAGGATGGACTCGACCTCGTCGAGGCGCACGATGGCCGAGCGATGGATGCGCACGAACTCCGTTGGGTCGAGGCGGTCGGCCAGCGTTTTCATGCGCTCGCGGATCACGTGCGTGCCCTCTTCGGTGTGCAGTTCGGCGTACGACCCGTCGGCCGTGATGTGAGTGATCTCCTCGACGGGAACGATGCGCACCTGTCCGCGGCTTTGAACGGCGATGCGCTCCAGGGACTCGGTGCCGGCTCCATCGCCGTTTTCTGTGGAGGCTGACCCCTGTTGGTGTTCCTGCAGCAGGCGACGGAGCGTCTCGGTCGCGTTGCGGCCCTGCCGGTCCTGGATGCGCTGGCGCACGCGCTGCAGGGCTTCGTCAAACCGCTCGTCGTCAAACGGCTTCAACAAATAGTCGACCGCCGAGACCTCGAACGCCTTGATGGCATACTGGTCGTAGGCCGTGACGAACACCGTGAAGGGCATGTCGGGCGCCCCCACGGTTTCGACCACGTCAACGCCGGTCATCCCGGGCATCTGCACGTCCAGAAAGACGAGATCGGGCTCCAGGTCCCGAATCAACGCGACGGCCTCTTCGCCGTCTTGCGCCTCGCCGACCACGATGGCGGCCTCCTCCTGGAGCAGTTCCTTGATGCGATCACGGGCCAACGGTTCGTCGTCCACGATCAACACGCGAAGGGGGGCGGAAGCGTCAGGCATGGTCGATGTCGGTGGTGGTGAGGACCACGTCGTCGGAGGGACGCCCGTCGCCGGGGGCGTACAGGTCGGCGCCCGTGTGGTAGGGGAGGTGGATCGTCGCCACGACACCGGACGCCTCCTCGGCCGGTTCGACGTCCAGGGCGTAGTCGTCACCGTACAGGCCGTCGAGGCGTGCCTCCACGTTGCGAAGACCGATGCCTGGCGTGAAGGAGGTTCCGTCGTCGAAGCCCGGCCCGTTGTCCCGGACGGAGAGCAGGAGGCGATCGTTCTCGCGCCGCCCGTCGATGGTGATGCGACCGGTGCCCCGAACGCGGCTGGCACCGTGCTTGATGGCGTTCTCGGCGATGGGTTGCAGGATGAGGTACGGAACGCGCGCGTCCTGAATCGCGGCCGGAACGTCGATGGTTACGTCCAGCCGGTCCTGAAAGCGGATCTGCTGAATCTCCAGATAGTCCCGAAGCATGTCGAGCTCTTCGGCCAGGGGAATTTCCTGCGGCGCCTCTTCGTCGAGCACCCGGCGCAGCAGTTCGCTGAGGCGGGCCACCATGCGGCGCACGCCGTGCGGATCGCGGCCCACGAGCGAGCTGATGGCGTGGAGCGTGTTGAAGAGAAAGTGTGGGTTCAGCTGCATACGGAGAGCCTCCAGCCGCGCCTCCGTAAGCTGCTGCTCCAGCGCCGTGGTGCGCTCCTGAAGCCGCTCGGCCTCCTCCTGCCGCTGTTTCTTCTGCAGATAGTAGTCTCGGGCGAACCCAACCGCCAGGATCACGAAGTACACGATCAGCTCGTTGATGAACCAGAGCCGCGTGATGATAAGGAGGACGTTGAAGTCCGCAAAGCGCTCGGGAACCGGAAACAGCGTGCGGCGGAGCGAGATGTCGGCCACGTCCACCGTGAAGGCCGCCACGACGGCGATGCCCAGGTGCAGGGCGACGTTGCGCGTTATGTGCGGGCGATCCAGGGGAAGCACGCGGGCCAGCCAGAAGACAACCGGAGTGAGCACGATCCAGAACCCGTGCTCGAAGAGCTCCCGGCCCAGTGCGGCCGGAAACCGTCCCCATTCCACACCCCCCCCGCCGCGTGGCGCCAGCACCATGTTCGCCGCCGTGAGCAGCGCCACGGTCGTCCACGCCCCGACGATCAACATCCATTCGAGGCGAGTGGGCCAGTTGGAGTGCGAGGAATCAGCCATCGTGTGTAGGTTCGAGGGGCCCGGCGCCAGAGCGGCCGCGGAGTCGTCCCGGAACGCACTGCCGCAGAAAGAAACAATGTGCCTACCTACTTCGAGACGATTTCGGTCGGTTTGATCCCTGCGGCCCGACGAAGTGCACACAGGTGCCGTCGGCTGCACGGCGGCGGGGCCGAAGTTATTCCGTCGAGAGGGGAGGGAGGGGAATCCGATGAAACGCGAACTGGGGTGTGCCCGACGCATTCTCTGTCTGCGCACTGTGTGCCCGTCCATCTCCACAATCCGGACATGTCCCTGTTTGATTCCCGCACCCCGTTCGAGCGGTTGTACGAAGAGGCATCCCAACCCGAGGATTTGCCCTGGCACCGCGACGCCCCGTGGCCCATGTTGAAGCGGGTCGTCGGCGAACGAGAACGGGCGGGCCGGGCCGTCGACCTAGGATGCGGAACGGGCGTGTTTACCGTGTACCTGGCGCAGCAGGGCTACGACGTGACCGGCGTCGACCTGATTCCCGAGGCCATCAACATGGCCCAACGGCGCGCCGAGTCTGCCGGCGTAGCGCCGAAGCTTACGGTTGCCAACGTGCTGGAGTGGGAGGGCAATGGGCCGTACGACCTTGTTCTGGACGCCTCGTGCATGCACAGCTTCACGGGGCAAGCCCGCCGGACGTATCGTCGCCGGCTTCTCAACGACTGGCTTGCGCCGGGCGGAGATTACGTGCTTGTTCACTTCGCCAAGAAGCACCCGCTCGACTGGCGACCGGTCGGGCCGCGTCGCCGCCGCCGCGGGGCCGTCGTCGATGCGTTTGTGCCGCCGCTTTCCGAGATGGCGTACGCCTACGACCACCTCACGGGCGTCCCCCTGCCGGTCGGGCCGCGGCCTCGGGTCGGGCAATACTGGTTTCGTCGGCCCGGCCAATGGGGCTGATTTCAGACAAAATACACGGACAAGATTGCATGCGCACGTCAGCCATTGAACAACGCATGAGGCTCCACGTTGGGACGTGCGACACATTTCCGCGGCGGCATCCTTCGTCGTGGTGTGTGGTTCGAAGACGCGAATAAGGACATCTTAAGGTTATGGCAACAGGAAAGATCAAGTGGTGGAGTTCTGCAAAGGGATACGGATTCATCGGCCCAGATGATGGGAGTGAAGACGTATTCCTGCATCATAGCGAGGTGCCCGACGAGGACCTGGAGCAAGGGGAGCCCGTCCGGTACGAAGTGGAGGAAACCGACAAAGGCTTGAGCGCGATCAACGTTGAGCGCGCCGACGAAGAGCCCACCTGGTAATCTCCACCCACATATCGACTGCACGGAAAGCCTGCCCCGATCCTCTCGGGACAGGCTTTTCGATTTGGTGCTGCCTCCTTCTGCGATTAGCGTTTTTGCAACCCACGGTCGTCTGCCTGTATGCCCATCGCCATCCTCTCGGCCATGGCCGAGGAAATGCAGCTTTATCTTGATACCTGCTCGGTACGCACGTCCACCGAACGGGCCGGGTTTGCCTTCCACCGGGCCAACTACGCCAGCCATGATCTGGTGCTCGTGCAATGTGGGGTCGGCAAGGTGCACGCGGCTATGTGCTCCCAGATTCTGGTGGACGCGTTCCAGGCCGACGCCATCGTGTGCACCGGCACCGCCGGAGCGGCCCATTCCGGGCTGGACATCGGCGACCTCGTCGTGGCTGACGACTGCGTGCACCACGACATCGATGTGACCTTCCTCGGCCTGCCGCGGGGGCAGATTCCCTTCACCGATTTGCGCTTCTTCGAGACGTCGCCGCCGCTCCGGGACAAGGCGATGGAAGCCACGCTGCCGGAGCATACGGCCCACCGCGGGCGCGTCCTGACGGGCGACATGTTCGTCCAGGATGCCGACTATCTCGCCCAAATCCGCCGTGACCTGGACGGCGACTGTGTGGAGATGGAGGGCGCAGCCGTGGGCCAGGTTTGCGCCCGCAACGATGTGCCCTATCTGGTCGTCCGGGCCATCTCCGACCGCGCCGATGGCACCTCGGCCGACGACTTCCAGGCCTTCCTGCACCAGGCCGCCGAGACGTCGGCACAGGTTGTGTTGCATCTTCTCGACGCGCTCGATCCAGCCGCAGTCCCGAACGACCTCTGAATATCGCGTGCCCTCGGATCCATCGCGTGCCGCCGATCTGTTCGTACATTGGTGGAGCCGTTGATCGTCACTTTCCTCACTGATCCTGCCAAAGCGTTCATGATCGTCGAAGTACTGGGAGACGGACGTCCCGAGCATGCCGTCGTTGCGTGCGTGCACGGGGACGAAACCTGCGGCTGGCATGCCTTCAATCGGCTCAAGGCGCGTGGGGTCGCATTCCAAAAGCCCCTGAAGTTTGTGCTGGCCAACGAGCGCGCCTGGAAGCTGGGGCTGCGCTACTGCGACGAAGACCTGAACCGCGTTGCCCCCGGCGACCCCGAAAGCACGGCCTACGAACGACGGCTGGCGGCACGCCTGCGGCAAGAACTCGATGGCCTCAAGGTGCTCGACATCCACTCGACGGAGTCGCGAAGCTGTCCGTTTGCGATCGTCGTCGGACGGTCTGCCGCCACGCTGAATTTGGCCCGGGCGACGGGGCTTCGGCGCGTCATCGACATGAGCCACGTCCCGGGGGGTCTTACTCAAGACCTGGACGGCGTTGCCATCGAATGCGGCTATCACGATGATGAAGACGCGGCCAGTATCGCGTTTCGCACGCTGCGTCGGTTTCTCGCGGCGGAAGGCGTGATCGATGGCCCGGTGGAGCGCCCGGAGTTGGAGGTCTACGAGGTGTTTGAGGTGGCCGCCGGACGAAACTATGAGGTGGTGGTAGACAACTTCTCGCGCGTGGAGCCGGGCGAAGTGTATGCCCACAAAGACACAACCATCCGGCGTGCAGAGCAGCCGTTCTACCCCGTGTTGATGTCAAACGACGGCTACGAAGACCTCATCGGCTTCAAGGCACGCAAGGTAGCACCGGCCCAATCGGCGGCTTCTCCGTCCATGATGTGGCGGCACGGAAACGGGCACTGATGGCGGCCATTCGAAAGGAGAAACGGCGACGCTGACAGGGGGCCGCGGATAATCCGTTATTGCAGAGAGAAAAGTTACTGCCTGTTGAGAGCCTGTCTCCTTATCGCAAGTCGTGCTCTCTTCGAGAAGGGTGGTTTTCGTTTTTCATTGCAATAACAGAGGCTGACTTCTCCCGCGGCTAGAGACCATGGGGGTTAGCCGCTCTCATTCCGCAAACGAGACGTCATAAGCGGCGGAAGAACGGTCTTTCCCCTGATCTCAACGCCGGTCTTCCCCTGGCACAGTCCAAATAAAAAAGCGACGTCCCTAGGAGTAGGAACGCCGCGAGAGCGCATGGGACTTTACAGTCGCGCTCGCCTTACGCTATCGGTCTCGCTGAAAATCCTCAAGGCAAGCCGGTGGGGGAGGTTCTAGATCACAATAAGTTTACGTTTGGTACTGTGGCATCACGCTTGGCGGGGAAAGCCATGGTGCAAACAAAAATCCGGCCCTCGGAGAGCCGGATTCTTTTGAACTCATGCACACTCTTAGTATAGCAAAATCGCCCCCGGGGTTGTCAAGAGGAAACGCAACGCCGGTGTGAAGATTTGCGCTCTCTCCGTAGTTCGCCGGAAGGGGAGAAGATTGTGAGCATGCCGAGGACTTCTGGAAAGGACGCTGGCCGAGGAGCTTGGCCGCAGAGCAGGGAGAGATCGCCTACCGCGGCGCGACAAACGGTGCAGGACTTCATCTCTACGACCGGCCGCGTCAAAAAGACGATTGGGAGTTCAGAGAGGGATTGATTGCGCCTGAGCCGGTTATCGTTTAGATTTTCAAATCCCACGAAGGCGTGCTGAGGGGAAATCCACGAATGCCCTCCAATCGCGGAGCAGCACAGTCAGGATGGATCGTTCGCCCGTGTTGGAACGCGTGCACCGAGGCGTGAAAAGCCGCCCGCCCCACCCGTTGAGAGCCGGTTGACGGATCCTCGTCGGGCTGCGACGTCGCGGATCTCGGCCTGCGCGCCGTCCAATCCGCCACCCAAACAGGTTCTGAACCGCATGCACCTCTTGTGCGTGCCGTCGAGGTTTTGCGCAGACTCCCCGGTCGTATTCCATGAAGGAAACCCATCGCCCGTCAGCTGCTTCTCCCGAACAGTCTTCGTCTCCCGACGACCCGCCTCCCCCAACCCCGGGCGCAGCGCGCGAGCAAGCGCTGCATCGGTACGAGGTTCTGGATACTCCGCCCGAGCAGGCGTTTGATCGGATCACCCGCCTGGCCGCGTCTCTGTTCGACACGCCGGTTGCCGCCATCAATTTCGTCGCGTCCGACCGCCAGTGGCTGAAGTCGACGGTCGGCCTGGAGTCCGGCGAAACGGGGCTGGACCTTTCCTTCTGCGTCCACACCCTGAAGGCCGATGCCGTGACGGTCATCGAAGACGCCACCCAGGATGATCGCGTTGCCGACAATCCGCTGGTAACGAGCGGTCCTGCGCTTTGCTTTTACGCCGGCGCTCCTCTGATCACGCCCGATGGCGTGCGCATCGGAACGCTGTGCGTGATGGATACCTGCCCGCGCTCGTTTCCGGACGACATGTACGCGCAGTTGGACGACCTCGCTGCGATGGTAATGGACGAGCTGGAGCTCCGGCGCGAGGTTCAGGCCCGCAAAACGGCGGAGGCCGAGATCCGACGCCAAGACCGGCGCTATCGCACCGCTCTGAACAACAGTCCCGTCATGGTTGCGCGGTGCGACCGGAATCTGCGATACGAGTGGATCCTCAACCCGCACCCCGACTTCGACCGCCGCTCACTGCTGGGACGGCGCGACACCGAGGTGGAGGACGGGCCGGGCGCGCAGGCCCTCATGACGCTGAAGCAGCGCGCGCTCGACACGAAGGCGCAGTTGCGGCAGGAGATCACCTTTGACCGTTCCGACGGTCTTCGTACGTACGACATCACAGCGACGCCCCACCTCACGGAGGAGGGGACGCCGCAGGGCGTCATCACCGCCGCGCTCGACATCACCGACGGGAAGGAGTCGGCCAATCGGCTGCGGCTCCAGTCCGATGTCCTGGAGCACATCACCCGTGGCGATTCCCTCGACACCATTCTGCGGAACCTGATCCAGTCGGTGGAGGCACAGCGCCCCGGCATGACCGGGTCGATCCTCTTCTACGACGCCGAAACCAACCGCATCCGGCACGGGATCGCGCCCAACCTGCCGGACGCGTACAACGACGCCATTGACGGCGTTGAAGTGGGCCCGGAGGCTGGCTCCTGCGGGACGGCCATGCACCTGCAAACCACCATCATCGCCGAGGACATCCAGACCGATCCGCGCTGGGCCGACTACCGCGATGCCGCCCTCCAACATGGACTGCGGGCCTGCTGGTCGATGCCCATCATCGGGGAGGACGACGCGGTGCTCGGCTCCTTTGCGCTTTACTACTCGGAGCCGGCCGTCCCCACCGAGGCCGACCGGGCCATTATCGAGACGGCTCGCACGCTGGCACGCATCGCGATCGAGCGGCGGCGGGACGCGAAGGCCCTGCAGCAGGAACGCGACCTCCTCGCGAAAATCTTCAACACCAGCGCCGCCGGCATCCTCGTGCTGGACGCAGAGGGACGGTTCGTTCGCGCCAACGCGCGGACCGAGGAGATGCTGGATCTCGATACGGCGGCCGTCGAGGGGCGCTCCTACAACCGACCCGAGTGGCGCATTACCGACGCAGAGGGCACCGTTCTCTCCGAAGACGAGCACGCCTTCGAGCAGGTCATTGCCACGGGCGCGCCGGTGTTCAACCTGCACCACGCCATCGAGTGGCCCAACGGCCGACGACGCGTCTTTTCGATCAACGGCGCCCCGCTCCGCGACGAGACGGGGCGTCTTCGCTGGATCGTGTTTGTGTTGGAGGACATCACCGAGCGCACCGCAGCGAAGCGGGCCTTGGAGCAGCGCGAGATGCAACTGCGCTCCATCAACGAGAACGTCTCCGACGGCATCTATCGGTCCACGCGCGGCGAGGGCATCGTCTACGCCAATCAGGCGCTGGCCGACATGTTCGGGTACCCGTCGGCCGATGCCCTGTGCCAGGTGGATCCCGCCGATCTCTACGCCACCGAGGGCATGCGCGAAACCATGTTCACCCTGGCGGATCATCAGGGAAATCTCGACGGCGCGGAGGTGGAGTTCCGCCGAAGGGACGGCTCCACGTTCATCGGCCTGATGACCAGCACCGTTCTGCGCGGCGACGACGGCACGCCAAAGCATCGCGTCGGGGCCATCACCGACATCACCCAGCGCAAGGAGGTCGAACAGCGCCTGCGTGAAAAAACCGAGGCGCTCGAGCAGGAGCGGCAGCGCCTCGAGATGGCGTTGGAGGGCGCGGATCTCGGGCTGTGGGACGTCGACCTGGAATCCGGGGCCGCCATCTACGACGAGCGATGGGCCGGCATGCTCGGCTACTCCATGGACGAGATCGAAGAGACGCAGGCCTTCTTCGAGTCGCTGGTGCATCCCGACGATCTGCCGCGCGTGCAGGAGGTCTTGGCGTCGCACGCTCAGGGCGAAACCGATCTCATGACGCTCGACCTCCGCATGAAGGCCCGAGACGGATCCTGGCGATGGATCCACGATCGCGGCAAGATCATGGAGCGAAACGACGACGGCTCGCCGCGCCGCCTGATGGGCACCCATCAAGACATGACCGACGCCGTGCGCCGGCGGCAGGCTCTGGAAAAACGAGAGGCCCAGATCCGCGGGCTGGCCAACAGCGTGCCCGGCATCATCTTTCGCTTCTATGCTCGCCCCACGGGGTCGGACGCCTGGGACTACGGCCTCTACTTTGTCAGCGACCAGGCCAGATCGGTGCTCGGGCTTGAACCGGAGCCCGAAGGCTTCTTCGAGCGCTTTCTCGCCCAGGTGCCCGCCTCCTACCGCGAGCGCCTGCAGGCCTCGGTACGGGAGGCCGTGATCAACTGCGATACCTGGCATTTCGAGATGCCCTTCCGCCGTCCCACCGGCGAGACGATCTGGGTTCAGGGCATCTCCACGCCGATCGAGCACCCGGACGAAATCGTGTTCAACGGGGTGCTTCTGGACATCTCCCATCGCAAACAGCTGGAGGACCAGCTGCGCCGGGCCCAGAAAATGGAAACCGTGGGCACCCTCGCGGGCGGCATCGCGCACGACTTTAACAACATCCTGCATGCCACCCAGGCCTACCTACACATGCTGGAGAACGACCTCTCGGACGACACGCGCACCCAGTCGCTCGTCGAGCGGGCACTCCTGGGACTGGAGCGGGCCGGCAGTCTCGTCGACAAGCTCCTGACGTTCAGTCGGCAGGAGGGCAAAACCACCGAGACGCGTGTGGATGTGGCCGAGGTGGTCGAGGAAACCGTCGCGCTGGCGCGCCCGAGCGTGCCGTCTCTGGTCCAGGTGCGCACCCACACACCCCCCGGATGCACGGTCCTCGGAGACCCGGGCCAGCTCCAGCAGGTCGTGATGAACCTCGTGACAAACGCTGCGCAGGCCATGGCCGATGGAAACGCTGACGACGGAGTGCTGGACGTCGACGTGCGCCGGATGCGCGTGGACCACGACCTCGCGCGCCAGTACCTCGACCTGGAGCCCGGCCGCTACGTGCGCCTGTCGGTCAGCGACAGCGGGCCGGGCATGAACGAGCAGACCAAGGACCGCATCTTCGAGCCGTTCTTCACCACGAAGGAGGTGGGGGAGGGCACCGGACTGGGCCTGTCGGTGGTGCACGGCATCGTACAGTCGCACGACGGGTCGATCAGCGTCTTCTCGGAGGCCGGCGAAGGAACCACCTTCCACATCTACCTGCCGGCCGCCTCCGGGTTGACCTCCGAGAACCGTTCGGCCGAGACGACGCGGGGCGAACCCTCGGCGCCTGCCTCCGCCGCTCCGTCAACGCACGTGCTTCTGGTAGACGATGACGAGCAGGTGCGCGACCTCGAGTCGGTGCGGCTCTCGGACATGGGCTACGCAGTAACGACAGCAGCAGGCGGCCCGGCGGCGCTCGACCGAATCGAGGCCCACCCCAACGCCTACGACCTGATCCTGACGGATTATCTCATGCCTGACATGAGCGGACTGCAACTGGTGCGGCGGCTCCGCGACGCCGGATACAACCTGCCGGTGATCGTCATGTCGGGGTTTAGCGCGCGCGTAACCGAGGCGGACGTTCGAGCCGCCGGCGCGGCCGACTTTCTGCACAAGCCTGTGGGGCGCTCGGAGCTGGACGCAGCGCTGGGCCGAGCGTTGCAGCAGGACCCGGACGAGCTGCCGTGAGCCGCGCCCCGCTGGAAACCGGACACCAGCGCCCCCCGCTCAAGCGTCTGCGGCGACGGGCTCCGGCAGCACGAGGTCATTCGTCCAGTAGACCGCCGCCCCCGGTGCCTGGTCGATCAGGCCTCGCGTTTGCAGCCAGCGCTCCAGCCGCGCGTAGTAGCGCTCAGTCATGGAAAAGTCGTAGGTGAAGCACGGCGCCGTGGCGTCAAAGAGAGCGCGGGTGAGGGCATCGTCGGACTCGGTATCGGTGTGTGCGAAGTAGACGCGTCGGGCCTCCTCCGGATGCTGGTGCACCGCGTCGATGCCGCGCTGAAGCACGCCCACGAAGCGCTGAAAAACGTCTCGCTGCGCGTCCAGCTGCTCGGGGGTCGTGATCACGATGAGCTGACAGAAATCGGGCACGCCCCAGTCCTTCAGCGCAAAGAAATCGACCTCCATCCCGCGATGGCGCGCCTCGACGATCTCGAAGTTGTAGAAGGCCAGGGTTGCGACATCGGCCTTGTCGTCGGCCAGGGCGTCGGTGTGGTAGAAGCCGTTGTTGACGGACGTGAAGGCGCCGGGATCGGCCTCGCCGCCGTCGGCCTCAATCATGGTGCCGACGATGGCCGGCCCGCCGGGGCCGGGAGCTCCGGGGTACTGGATGCGCACCCCGGCCATGTCTCGCGGTCGTTCGATGCCTTGACCCGTCCGGTACATCACGCCGCCGTTGGTATGCAGGAAGCGGGCGAACCCGACGACGGGGCGCCCGTCGGCCCGGTCTTCCACGAGGTGCAGAGGCTCGGTGATGGCCAGATCCATCGTGCCGTCCTCGATGGCGTCGACAGCGTCGAGATGCTGTTCGGGCTCGATGATCTCCAGATTCAGATCGGCCTCTTCGAGCCATCCGTGCTCCTGCGCAAGAAGGAGCGGGACGTGATCGGGATTCAGAAACCACTCAAGTCCGAGGCGAAGGGTATCCATGGTCGGCGTTGCCAGCTGTGAAAGGAGCGAATGCTGGCGATGCCTCGACCTCGACAGGAGGACGTGCCGTTCCCTGCGCCGGTGCGAGCCGGATCAGGTTCAATGGGTGTACTCTCAGCCTCGCGACGACGAGGCACCCCAGCGTGGGTGCCTACCATCGGGCGACGGGGTTGTTCGGAACGCAGGCCGATCTCCGTCGGCGTCCGGGCCGCGGCCGCCCATGGGCCGCATTCGGATTCCGGAGCGGATCAAACGGGCCGCAAGAACAGGCGACCGGATGGCCGGGTGGTGCGCTTGCAGAATCCCCGTCGCACCCCTATTATTCCACCGCCTGGTTGGCTCTTGATAAGTGAGAATTATCGGGAGTCAGAGGCCGACGAACGGGCCTTTTTGGGCCCCTGGGTCCGCGGCCCCTCCGCCCTTCCGAACGCCTGCCTCCCCGATTCTTCCGCCCATGGAACCTGCAGACGACGGCGCTCCCCACCAATCCATCGAGGCCATCCTTCCGGCGCAGGACGCCGCCGAGCAGCGCCTGGCTCCGATCCAGTCGGACACCGAGCGGGCTCGGGCGTTTGCCCAACAGGCCCGCGCCGCAAACACCAAGCGCGCCTACCGGGCCGACTGGACCGATTTCACGGCGTGGTGCGACAGCCGGGAGGTGTCGCCCCTTCCGGCGCGCACGAAGACCGTCGCACTCTACGTGGCGGCGCGCTCCGACGAGCTGGCGCTGGCGACGCTCCGCCGCCGCCTCGCCGCCATCAACCAGGCGCACGTCGCGCGCGACTACGACAAACCGGCACTGACGACCGAAGAGCCTCTGCACTCCGTCTGGGCGGGAATCGTCCGCGAGAAGTCCCGCAAGCAGGACAAGGCCGCCCCGATCCTGATTGAAGACCTGCGCGCCATCGTCCGCTCCACGCGCGATCTCGACAACGAAATGCTTGGGCTTCGCGACCGCGCTCTGCTGCTGGTCGGCTGGGCCGGAGCACTGCGCCGCAGCGAGATTGCCGCGCTGCAGATGCAGGATGTGCGCGTCGGCCCCGACGGGCTGGCGGTGACCGTCCGCCGCTCCAAGACCGACCAAGAGGGCGAGGGCCACACGATCGGCATTCCGCACGGCGAGCGGCCCGACACGTGCCCGATCCGCGCCCTGCAGGCCTGGGCCTCGGGCGCCGAAATCGGCACCGAGGCGCGCACCGATGCCGTGCCCCTGTTCCGCTCGGTCGATCGCTGGGGCAACGTCTCCGACGATGGCCTCTCGACCGATGGCGTACGGCGCATCGTCCAGAAAGCCTGCAAGCGGGCCGGGCTCGATGCCTCCCTCTATAGCGGGCACTCGCTGCGGGCGGGTTTCATCACCCAGGCCGCGCGCGCCGGAAAGCCGGAGCGCATCATCATGCGGCATTCCGGCCACTCCGATCTGCAAACCCTGCGCGGGTACATCCGGGAAGGCGGACTCTTCCGCGACAACGCCGCCGAAGGCATTGGTTTGTAATGATGCGGAGCCGGGAACTCTTCTCGGGCTCCCCTCCAAGCGCCGATGGGGAGCCCCCCGCTCGCTGAGCGGCGGGGGCGAGAGGCCCCTTCCAGGGTTGCACCCAGTAGCAGATTTTCCTACGGGATCATTGTGGGCAGGACTACGCAGGAGGCAAGGAAATCACGTCATCTCCGGCGCCGACCTCTCTGTATATAGCGGTCAGAAGCATCATCAACGGCGCCAGGCTCCGTCAGCGACGGGGCAGAGGGCGAGGCGCCATCACCTCCAAATCCCATTCGGAGAGGTCACCAATGAATAGGCACTTCATTTCCATTCCGTTGCTTCTGCTCGCGGGCATGCTCCTGACCGGATGCGACTTCTTCTCTGATGATGACGACTGGGTCACCAAAACCGTTGACCGAGAGCTGACCGGCGAGGGCATCCCGATCGGCGAATGCGAAGGCGACTTCGCGGGGTGGACCAAGATCCAGTTCACCGGAACAGGCGTCGGCCCGCCGTTCGGAGAAACCGAACTGACGGCCACCGACTGCTTCGACCTGTCCACCGGTCAGTTCGCCGGTGGAGAAGGCACGCTGGTCACCAACGACGGCGATGAAGTCTACTGGACGTTTCAGATCACGGACTTCAACATCCAGACGGGCGCCTACGTCGACAGCGGAGAATTTACCGATGGCACCGGCGCGTTTGAGGGCGCGCACGGAACGTTCACCGGCGAGGGAACCATGACCGTCCAGTTCGACGAGAACGGCCAGCCGATCTTTCCCGTCACCATTCAAGAGGACGTAACCGGCGAAGTGACCTACCGCGAGTGACGGCCGACTGCGCCCAGTCCCACGTCCATGCAGGGAGTTCCCTCGCAGAACAGGCGCCGAAGTAGGACTTCTTTCTACGGACTGGGTTGCCTTTGCCGCACATTCGTAACGTCCAAAAACGCGCTTTCTTTTGACCCCAATATGGTGAATATGGGAGCAGGAAAGAACCGCTCTGTGTCATAAACAAGGAGGTCACATCTCATGCAACGGCCATCGCTCTTTTCGAAAACTGTCGTGCTGATCCTCGCGGTCATGCTGCTGGGCGTCGGGATTGCTCCTGCCCAGGAGCGGTCGGCGGAACCGCCTGAACCACCGGCCTGGGTAACGAACTTCGGCAAACAGCTCAAGTCGTCGCTGGAGTCCGACGATTCGCAGATCCAGGCCCAGGCGCTCCAGCATATTACGTATTTTGCCACGTACTACGAGAGAGAAATCGACTTCTCCGACGCGGTCCCGACGCTGGTGGACCTGTACCGGAAGGACGACGACGCCAACGTCCGCCTCTTTGCCCTGGTGGCTCTGTATGCCATTGGCGATGAGGGCGGCATGGAGAAGGTCCGCCGCGCGATGTACGGCCAGAACTGGCCGCCTCGCTTGCAGCTGGTGACGCTGGCCGCGCTTACGAGTTACTACGGCCCGGAGACCTTTGCAATGGACGAGGAGGCCGCCGCCATGGCCGAAAACCTGATGCGCCACTACACGCGGCCTCGCATCGAGATTGGACCGCTGCAGGTGGTGGGGCAGGAGGGAGGGCAGTAGCCCTTTTCAAGGGACCTTCGATGCTCCTGCTCGTTACAGCGGGCCTCTCTTTGCAACGGCCTCTCTTTGCAACGGGCCTCGTATGGGGTCATGAGGACCGGTGACCCGAGCGCCGCGCTGAGGGCTACTGCGCAGATCGGGCACGCAGATCAGGAAGCGCCCGGTTGGAGGGGGGCCTGAGACATGCGTGCGCGCGGAGGAATGGCTGCCGGCTGCCCCGGGCCCTTCGGCGTCCGTTTGCTGCCGCGCGGTGCGTCCTGCGCGGTGCGAGCGAGAGTCGGGGGCCTCTCCGCGGGCAACTCTCCCGGATAAACACTATCTTCATCAGCGCGGCGATCATCCCCTCATTGGCGCACCGACGGGCCCCATGCACTTCGAAATGGGGAGCGCGCACTTCACGGTTGTCGGGACAGGCTCCAGGATTCCATGATTCAGGTCTACCTTTTCGATCGATTCCGCGTGGAGTGTGGCGAAACCCCCGTCCGGCTTTCTGCCCGGAAAGCCCAGGAGCTGTTTGCCTTTCTTCTTTTGCACCCGCAGCGGTCGCTGGTCCGGGAGTTGGTCGCGAGCCGTCTCTGGGGAGAGACGTGCACGACGGCCAAGTCGCGCGCCTACCTGCGAAAGGCGCTGTGGAAGCTGCAGCGGTCTTTGCGCGAGGCCTCTCTGCGCGAGGCCGAGCACGAAAAGCCGGTCATCGCCACGGAGGGAAACACGGTCGCGATCGGTGGTTGGGACTGCCTGTGGGCCGACGTCCGGGCGTTTGAGCACACCTACGAAGCGGTGCGGGACCTGCAGGGATCGTCCCTGTCCCAACCCGAGGCGCGCCAGATCGAAGCTGCGATCGACCTTTACACGGGCGACCTGCTCGAGGACTGGTTCGCGGAGTGGTGCATCGTTCCGCGCGCTCGCCTGAAGCAGATGTACCTGATGCTGCTGGACAAGCTGCTCGCCTGGGCCGTATCGACGCGGGAGTACGAGACGGGCCAGGAGGCCGCCCAGCGTATCCTCGCGGTGGATCGGGCGCGCGAGCGCACCCACCGCCAACTCATGCGGCTGTACGCGGGCACCGGGCGGCGGTCGGAGGCGCTTCGGCAGTTCGAGACGTGCGAGACCGCGCTGGAAGACGAACTGGGCGTCGCCCCCGGACCGAAAACGATGGATCTGGTGCAGAACATTCGGGCCGGGCAGCCTGCCCCCCACGGCAACGGGACGCGCCTCGGGCCGCCAGCCTTGTCCCCCGATCCTGCAGCAGCCCCTGAGGAAATCCGTCCGCTCCTGGAGCACCTCTGCTGCCGAGTCGACGCCCTCGAAAGGCAGGTGCACCGGCTCGTACAACTGCTGCAGCCGGATGACACGCCGCCCCGGAACGTTCGGGGACACAACGAGGGGACAGCGGCGTGACGTATCCGCCCTATCTTCGCGACGTCGCCGCCCCATCGCGCACCTCTTGTTCTCGTGAGCACTTCGGCCTCCCGCACATTCGTCCTCCGCCTGTGGTGCGAGGACCCGGCCCCCGACGGCCCGCCGCACTGGCGCGGCACCATCAAGGACGTGGTAACCGGCGACACCTGGAGCGAGGACAGCGTCGACCGCCTCTGCGCGCGGATGAAAGAGACCCTTCAGAACGACCCAAAAGACGATCGGCTCTCGGATACAGGCTGATTGGTGGACGATGTGCGGGGGCACCCTTCTCGCCCTTCGGAACTCCGGAATCATCAGAGTTGCATCTGCCCGGCCTGGACCACGTCGTGCAGAATATCGGCGGCCCGGCGGAGACGCTCCTGCGTCTTCTTCTCTCGGGACGACCGAGTCGCCTCCTGGTCCAGCTTCGCTTTCACATCGGCAGCGCTCCCGTAGCGTTTCGCCTTGATGATGCTGTTGACGACGTAGTCGGTAAACACTGCGTCGGCGTCGGAGGCGTGGCTGCTCGCAATGCCCCGGTATCGGCGCGGCGAGGCCGTCTGCAGGGAGGGCGTCTCCGCCAGGGACCAGTCGGGGAGAGGGACATCGATCGGTAGTTTGGCAACCGTTGGACTGTCGTTTTTTTCGTACTCGGCCTCGCCGTCGTCCTTCTCTTTCACGTCGTACATGCCGGCCTCGAACTCCATCTTCTTGGGGAAGTGCTTGATGTCCGGCGTTGCGCCACCGGCGTACGTTTTCGCCCAGTTCTCCGGCTGATCGCTCGCGGTGTGATAGGTCACCTCGCCGGTCATCCAGAGCACGGCATCTCGCTTCTTCTCGCCCGGCGCGTCGCCGACTTTCTGCTTCAGTATGCTCTCGAACTGCTTCTCGTGGGTGCTGTTGTTCTTCTGCGTGCCCGGCGCCAGGTTCTCCGCCGTCCCGGGACCACCCAGCCGATGATTGACCAGGTGCATCCGTCGCCAGTGGCGGCCGCCGGTCGTGAGCCCCTGCTGCAGCGCCGTCCATCCCAACGGATCTGCGCTGGGTTCGGCCCCCATCGGCCGATTGGCCGATAAGAGCTCGACCGTTGCCGTTTTCGCCCTTCCCCCCGACATCGTGAACGAATACTTCGGCGTTGGCAGGCTGGCGAGATCGGCCTCCTCCTGCAGGCTGATGCCCTTCAGGACGTCGGCCGTCGTCTTCATCTTGGCGTCAAGCTCCGCCGTCAGCGTGTCGATTGTGGCCTCGTCGCGCTCGTCCTTTCGGCTGCGGGCCCCCGCCGCGTCGAGCTTCTGCAGGATGGCCTCCAGGTCGGCCGTGTGCTGGATGGCCGTCGTCAGCTTCTTCTTGCGGGCGGGCGGCACGTCCTTGCTCTGCTTCAGCGCCTGCAGCCGCTTGCGCATCTGCTCGGGGGCACTGGCCAGCATCAGCGCCGTGCGGGCACCGGATTTCTTGAGGAAAATCTTATGGCCCTCGCCGCTCTTGTCCGTAAAGGACCGGTCCTTCTTCCACCACTGCACGACCTTGTCCTTCAGTTTGCCGACGCCTGCCTTGGCCTTCGCCCAGAGTTTGCGTCCCATCGCCACGATCTTGTCGAGGGCCTTGTCCACCACCTTGTCGATGGGCCGCCGAATCTTCTCGATCACCGTCGTGATCGCCTTTCCGATGCCACTGAGGCCCAGCAACCGCGCGATGAATCCGAGAATGATGGGGATGGTGCGCGCGAGCGTCTGCTCGACGTACGACGCGGCCGCGCCGAGCCGTCCCTGCGCGATGGTGCCGATCGAGGTGAAGACGCTCTTCACGAACTGCACAATGCGGTCGCGATTCTCCACGAAGAACATGATCGTGTTGTAGATGGCCAGAATGGCCTGCACGAGGGCGCCCGCCGGATTCAAGAACGAGAGCAGCTTGATGATGCCCTGCTTCACGACGTTCGTGATGACCCAGGTGCGGATGCCCTCCATCACCTGCTGCTTGATCTCCGCGGCCTTCTCCTTGAGCATGTGCCACAGTGCGATCGGGCCCTCGGTGATCAGGCGCCGAACGATGGTCACGCCGGTTTCGATGGCGCTCACCACCTTTTCGCCAACGCGCTTCACGAGCTTGGCCCGGATGCGGTCGTAGGTGAGACCGAGAATCTGAAGCACGAGCGCGAGGATCCCCTTCAGGTTCCAGGTGTCCGGCAGTTGAATGGGCACCGAGGACAGGGCGCCCGTCAGCCACTCGATGAGCCCGCCGATAAGGTGCTGCTTGATGTTGGTTTTGAACTGCAGCACGCCCTTCTTCACGGCGCCCACGAGGTTCTTGACGAACTGGACCGGCTTGCGCACGATGGCCGTGAGGACGGCCTTCCCCTTGTTGAGAATGCCCATAATCGCGTCCGCGCTGTAGCCGGCGGCCGACAGCGCCCACTCGAAAAACTTTAGTGCGGCGTTGAGAAGCAACGAGCCCAGCTTGGCCAGCGCGCCGGACATCTCTTCCTTCATCGCCTCGATCTTCTTTTCGATGGCCTCGATGGCGGCCGACCGCTTCTCTTCGAGCGCCTGCTGAAGCTCCTCCCGCTTCGCCTCCACCTTTTGGTCGAGCGCATCGAGCTTGGCTTTCATCTCCGACATGGCCTGCTGTCCGGTCTGGCGCAGGGCCGGGCCGAGCGACGCGACGAACTCTTCGATCTTCGTCCGAGCGGTTGCCACGATCGTGCGGCATTCCTCGATGACGCGCTCGTTGTCCTTCGTGATGTCCGCGACGAGCCGGTCGATTTCGGCCACGAACGTCGCCTTCTCGTCCTCGAAGATGCGCTTGACCTGCGGAAGGTCGTCCATGCCGAGGAGCTTGTCGTGCAGCCAGCGCGTCCATCCGGTGGCTCCGCCGTACCGCTCGTCCTTGAAGGCCTCGATGCGGCGATTCACGGTGTCCTCGAAGCGGGCCGTGGCCTTCTTCTGGCCCTCCTCGAACCGTTTGAGGGACCGGGTTTCGAGCGCGTCGAGCTTGTCTTTGACCGTCTGGTTGGCCGTCTCGTAGATGCCGTTGATCTTCGCGGCGACCGCGGACCGCTTCTTCTCCAGAGCGGTCTTCGTGGCCTGCTGCTTTTCCTTCGTGGCCTGGAGCTCTTTGTGGCGCTCGGCCTCCATCTGGGCCTTCCCGGCCGCTTCCTCGTTCGCGAGTTCCTGCTGGACGCGCGCCTTCTCCCGTTTCTCGACGGACTTGACCGCATTGGGTGCCTCGCGAACCGTCTGCTTGATTCCCGCCCGCTCCTTTTTCGCTTCGGCCAGGTCGCCGCTGTCCACCATGTCGAGCTGCTCCGGGGTGATGCCTTCTTCCTCCAGCATCGTGTCGGACTCCGCCTCGAACTGAGACAGGTCGGTGTGTTCGGGCTGCACCGCGCCCACGACGCCCTGGCCGAGGGTGACTGCGGGCGCCGGCGGCGCGTGCTCCACCGGGGGCAGGGGCTGCGGCTCCGGCGGTGGTCCCGGCTCCGGCGGGTTGTCGACCTCCTCGTAGGTGGCCTGCACCGCGTTCGTATCCGTCGTTACGACCCCCGCTACAGCGTTGCCCACGATGCGCCCGCGGCCTTCCTCCTTGAAGGAATCGACTTCCTTTAGCGTGGCGGGAAGCGCCCGCTCCATGGCACGGTCGAGCTCCTGCTTGGCCCTCTCTTTGTCGGGCGTGGGCGGCGAGGCCTCGTCTACGGCTTTCACCTTCGTGCCACGCGCCTGCGACGCAGCCTCGCCCGCCGGGGCCTCCTGCGCCTTCTCGGCCTGCTTCAGCTTCTCGGACGCCGGGTCTTTCGTTTTCTTGGCCTGGGCCACTTTCGTTAGCTTTTGTTTCTTGCTCTCAACGGCCGCGGCCGTCGTCCGACGCAGATAGGCTCCCACGTCCGCCCCTTTCGTTTTCACGTCCTTCGGACTCCGGGCGGCCCCTTTCGCGCCGGTGGCAATCCCGGCCGTCCTCTGCTCGGCGGAGGCCTCTTTCGTCGTTGGCCTCTCGGTCTCCGGAGCGTCCTCGGCCGCTCCTTCGGCCGCTGGTGCCGTCGCAGCAGGCGATGCGCTCGGGGCAGGCACGGTGCTTCCCGCGGCGTGCGGCTGCGCCGTAGGCGGCGTCGCGGAGGGGGCTTCGTCAGGCTGGGTCTCGGCCTTCTTCTGCTCCTTCGTGGCGGCGGTCACCTCCTGCACCGTCTGCGCTGTCTGCGCCTCCGCCTCGACGGCGGACGTGTCGCGCGGATCGGGGAGGGGTTTGTCTTTCGCCGCATTGCTCTGCCGGACCGTCTCCGGCGGCAGCTTCTGTCTCGCGGCCCCCTGCTGCACGACGTGCGTGAGCTCGTGGGCCAGCAGGCGCTTGCCACGGAGCGAGTCCGGGGCGTATTTCCCCTCGCTGAAGTAGATGTCGCGGCCATGGGTGAACGCCTCGGCACTGAGCTCGCGGGTCATGGCCTGCGCCGCAGCGTCCGTGTGAATTCGCACGTCCGAGAAGTCGGCGCCGAACTCGGCCTCCATCTCGATGCGGACGCTGTCGGGGAGCGACGCGCCGCCCCCCTTCGAAGCGTACAGCGCGTCCTCGACCTGTCCGAGCGCGGGATACTGCTGCTTGTCGGCCACGTCGGGGCGCGGAGACGGGACGCGCCGGGCCTGCACCGGATCCTCGTCGTCCCGGATTTGCCGCTGCACCTGTGCCTGGACCTCTTCCTCTTCGGGCTGCCGCTGCGCACGCGTTTGCAGCTCTTCGTCCTCTTGGCGTTGGAGGTGAGTGTGCAGCTCTTCCTCCTCATCTTCGGGCTGCCGTTGCAGCCGGGCTTGCAGTTCCTCGTCCTCCTGTCGCTGCAGCCGTGCCTGAAGCTCCTCCTCTTCAGAGACCTGGCGCTGGAGACGCGAGATGCGCGGAGCGGCGGCTGCGCGGGTGCCTCCGTCGCCCCCCGCCACAGACGCCACCGCGGCCGGGCGTCCCGTCGCCACGATCCCGTCGGCGACGCGGTCGGCCTCTTGCTCGTAAGCATCGCCGGGCCGGTTGACCGTCAGTTTGGGCTGCAGCACCGACGCACGCCGGGCCGTCGTTGTGCTCGTACTCTCGGAGGTCGCCAGGCTGGACATGATGACAAACGGGTCTGAAAGGGAAACATGCCGGCGTTTTGCATCGAGCGGGCGTTAGATCGTTTTGCCGTCCTTGGTGACTTCGCGTCGGATGCCGTCCACGAGATCTGTGCGGTGGAGGATGGCATCGCCCCGGGCCAGCGCCAGGAGGGAGGCGTACCGCACGACGTTCGTAATGGCCCCTCCGGACAGCTCGTAGCGCTCGGCAAGGGCGTCGACGGTGACCTCCTCGTCGAGGACCGCGGCCTCGGGCAGCGCCATCCGCCACAATGCCGCGCGCTCGCGGCGGCCCGGCATCGGAAACGGAATGACCGCCTGGAAGCGCCGCAAAAACGCATCGTCGAGGTTGGTCTTCAGGTTCGTGGCGAGAACCACCAGGCCCGGGTAGTCCTCGATGCGCTGCAGCAAGTACGCCACCTCCTGATTGGCATAGCGGTCGTGGGCATCCGACACGTCGGTCCGCTTCCCGAACAGGCTGTCGGCCTCATCGAAGAACAGCAGGCACGGCACGTGTTCGGCCCGGCGGAATACGCGCTCGAGGTTCTTCTCCGTCTCGCCGATGTATTTCGAGACGACCATCGACAGGTCAATGCGGTAGACGTCGAGCTGGCTCCGCGCTCCCAGCAGCGTGGCTGTGAGCGTTTTCCCTGTGCCGGGCGGACCGTGAAACAGGCACCGGTAGCCCGGCTGGATGCGACGCCCGAGGCCCCAGCCGTTGAGCAGCGCGTCGGAGTGGTCGAGCCATGCCTCGAGTTCGCGGAGTCCCTCTCGGGTGTCGGGCGTGAGGACAAGATCCTCCCACGTCATCGCGGTCGTGAGGAGGCGCGCCGGAAACGAGGGGCTGAAATCCGGCTTACGAAGTGTGCCTTGCGTGAGCAGGTCGCGGATCTCGTCGCCCGGACGCAGGGCGCCAGCCAGGGGCGGTTCGCCCGGCGGCGCCGCGTCCAGATGCAAAATGCCGTGTGCCGTAAAGGGATGGTCGCGCTCGAAGAGGCCCTGCACGGCAAAGCGGACCGCCAGGTCGCCGCCCGCAGCGAGGAACAGAAGCGTCTCGCCGGTGGGCAGAAATCCGCCATGTTGCCGGCCCTGTAGGCCGCCCGCATCGGCATGGCCCCGGGGGGAGGTGCCGTTCGGTGCGAAGAGGGCATCAAGCACGGAGGGCCGAACGTGCGGGGCCAGCGCCAGCAGCACGGCCAGCCGCTCGACGATTCCCGCGTCGTAGTGCGCCAGAAAATTGGCGTACGGCGACGCATCGCCGTCAAGAGTGGGTGGGGGCAACGCCCGGATGTCTGTCGCCGCGGGGGCGTCGGTCTCGCCAAGTCGAACGTCGATGACGCGCGCGAGCCAGGCGAGGTCGGGCGCCAGCGCCTGGGCGTTGGCCGCGGCCGGGGTAGACGTATGGGTGGAAGTCACCATGACACGAACAGGGGCGTAGGCATCCAGGGAAGCGAAACGATCGAAAGGCCCCACGGAAGCGACTCCAGCAGGACATCCACGCCGTGTCGATCTACCGTCAACTGCCATTGGTGCGGCTGCCGCTCCAGCTTTCCGTCGCGGAGCAAAAAGGTATGGCGCAACCCCTCGGCAGAGGTGGTTTTGAGGACGGCCCAGTGCTCGATGACCGACGCCAGAAGCGCCGATGCCTCGGCGGACTCCTGTGGGGTGGGCGTGAGCCGGCGGGGAGGCGGCTCGGACGCGGGCCATCCGCAGAGTCGTGCGGCGAGGACCAGGGCGGGCTCCACACTGTCCGCTTCGCCGGTCGCCAGAAAGCGCGTGAGCAGCACTGCACGTCCGTGCGCCTCCAGATCGACGAACGATGCATCGCGCACCAGGTCCAGCGTCTCGAAAAACGGAGGCAGAAAGGGAGCCAGGAGGACAAGCCCTGCATCGTCCACGTACGCAACCTCGGCGGGCTGCGTCCTGTCGGCACGAGTGTCGGCACGAGGATGCTGTCCCTCCGACGGAGAGGGCGTGGAAACAGCCGGATGCTCCTGCGGGCCAACGGGGAAGGGCGTCTCTTCCGGAGGTGCCGGCAGGCCATCGCCCGGTGTGGCCCACGGATTGCGTCCCTCGTTCTTACGGTTGCTGGCATGGGAGAACGGCGGCTCCGTGTCGGCCAGAGGGGAGCGATCTGCATTCGGGGAGCGGGTTTCGTCGTCGCCGTCGGCCGGGGCATCGGATGGCGAGTGCTCCGGCGAGGACGACGCGGCGGGCGAGGCAGGGTCGTTCTCCGCCCCCGAATCGTCGGTCGTCGCATCGGGTCCGGCCACGGGATCGGGGCCTGGAACCGACGGCGGTCGAAGGGCTGCGTCGAGCCGACGGAGACGCCGGGTCCAGACCGTGGCCTCGGTCGCGGTAAGGCGTGGCATCGCGCGGGCGATCTGCGCGTGCACCGATCGGCGGACGCTCTCGGCCGTCGCGCCGCTCTCGAGTTGGAGGCTCGCACGCAGGACAGCGTCCCACACCACCGTCTGCAGGAACGCCGGATCGCGGTCGGGATGAAGGACGGCGAGTGCCTCCGTCCAGACCCTGGCGAGGGCGATCGCATCCTCGTGGCCCAGACGGCGAACCAGGCGCTGCAGCGTGGAGAGGGAGCCCTGGCGGGCAAGGCGGGAAGCGGCAACGGTCGGGGGAGCGGCGCGCACGAGCGCCACGCAGGCCGCCGAGTCGGCATCCAGCAGGCGGCCTACGACGCGTTCGAGGTCGTCGTCGGACGGGCTCCACCACGGACGCCGCCCCGTACCCAGGAGGTAAGCGGCACTCTCGAACCCGTGCGTCGTCTCCGGCGCTGCATCCGGCGGGAGGCCGCGCAAGGCTGCGCGAACCGGCGCCGGAAGAGTCTGCCGCCAGCGGCTCCGGCCGGCGGTTGCGCTGTCCTCGCGGACCCTCTGCTTCAGCGTCTCGATGGCCGTATCCCGGAGGCGCTCGGCGAGATCCGTGTCCAGGGCATCGGCCGAGAGGGCGCCCAGATCCATCTCCAGGCGATCAATGCGCACCGTCTCGCCGGGAGCGACGGCGTCGCAGGCCGCCTCCAATGCAGGGACGCACGCCGTGTCCCAGAGTGAGCGAATGCGATCAAGCACATCCGGGCCTTGTGCCCCCTGCACGCGCACGTCGAGCACAGGTCGCACGATGCGATGCATCCGTTGCGAAGCCATGGTTCAGTCAGCGGTTGGGGGTGGTGGCCGAGATGAGGCGTCCGTCGTCGCCGACGTACTGAAGCGTTTCGCGGCAGAGCACGACCGTCCCCGAGCGCCCCGTCTGCTCCGACAGGTCCAGGCGTCCGGAGCGCGATCCGGCGCGGTTTTCTCCTGCAAGGTCGATAAGCGCGGCGGGAATGCGTCGACCGCCCGTTGCCGTGCCGAAGGCGACCTCCTCGGCGGCGACAGAGCCGTTCACCACAAAGGTGGCCGCGGAGTCTTCCGGATAGGCGTTTGCGAAGCGGGCGAAGACGCCCCGTCGGATGGGTTGGCCGGGACCGAGGGGAATGGCGGAGATCACCGCCTCGCCTTCGACCAGTTGGCCCGTTACAACAACAACGTGGCCCGCCTCATCGGCGAGAGAGACGGTGGCCGAAGCGATCACGTTGTCGTCCTGCACGACCTCGACCTCGTGCTCTCCGGGCACGGGTGCAAACCGCGCGCTCAGCGCCGGGCTGGGCGTGGCGTCGAGCACCACCTCGCCGTTCCACCGGATCTCGACCTCGGAATGGTCGCCCCCGCAGAGAAGCACGGTCACGCCCGCCGTGAGAGCAGGCAGCGCAATCTCCACGTCCGTGATCTGCTGCCCGGGCGTCAACTGGCGGGTGACGGTCTCCTGCCCGTAGCCTTCGGCCGTGGCGCGGATCTCGTAGGTCCCCGGTCCCAGATCCGTAAACCGCCAGGCGCCTTCTTCGGACGTGCGGATCGTTGTGCGCTCGTCGTCCGAGATCTGCACGCGCGCATCGCCAATCGGGTCGCCGGTGGCCTCGTCCACGACGATGCCCCCGATGGACCCCGTGTCCAGCAGGAGCGGCACCTCCACGTGCCGGCTCGTTTCGTCCGGGCCAAACGGCACGGGGACTGTGGCGCTTTGAAATCCCTCCGCCACAACCCGGAGCCGGTGCGTGGCGGTATGCGGAAGGTCCGCAAACGCGAAGCGTCCGTCGTCGTCGGTCGTGGTCTGCGCGTCCGGCGCCGTGAGGACGGTGACCTCCGCGCCCCCGATGCGGTTCTCGGGCTCCGCCCCGTCGTAGACAATGCCGGTGATCTCGACCCGAACGTCCGCTTCCTGCAGGAGAAGGATGACGCTTTCGGACTCGCCTGGCTCCAACGTGACGGTGACGGACTGCGTGTGGAATCCTTCGCGACCGGCCGCGACGGTGTACGTGCCGGGCGGGATCGCGCCGAAGTCGAAGCGCCCGTCCTCGTTGGTCTGCACGGTCGAGTCGGACGCGTGCGGCGGCGACAGCGTGACCGTCACGCCCTCCAGCGGACCGTCGTTCACGACCATGCCACTTAGGAAGGACGTGTCGACCCGTTCCGGCAGCGCCGTGCAGCAGTGCAGGGCAAAGTCGGCCACGATGGTGCCGTCCTCCACGACGAGGACGAGGGTGCCGCCGGGTGGAACGCCGTGCAGCGGCTCCATGCCCGGACGCGCTCGCACAAAGTCGCCGTAGACGTCGGCCATCACGCCCTCGACGCCGCGCTCCCTCAACGACGCAATCCATTCTGCAAGATCCTCCAGTTCGTCGAATCCCAGAACGACGATCGTAAATTCCACGTGGAGGCTCCGACGGAGCGCGACGAGCTGCTCGACCACCGATCGGGCGTTGCGGCGGAGGTGCCCTTCCAGGCGGTACAGCGTCGGCACGCGCGCATCGACCTCGACCGTTTCCATCGAAAACGGAAGGTCGTCGTGTGTGTCGTCGGGGAAGAGGAATGCGTGGACGAGCGGTCGCGCGTCGCAGCACCGATCATCGGGCCAGAAGCGGCGGACGGTGTCTGGCCGAACGATGAGAGGCACGGCCCGCGTGGCCATGGGCTCGGTCGGAAGTCCACTGGGAAGCAGACGGATTTCAAATTCGCCCCCGCGGCCTTCCAACTCGAGGCCGTCGAGAACTCGCACGAGGCGCTGGAAGAGGTAGGCCACGTCCGCGTCCCCGTCGCCCTCGGCCTGGTGCGGCGGGGCCGGGCGGAAGAGGTGGCGGTACCCGCGGTCCTGGTCGCGGCTGCCGAGTAGGAGGTGCCGATCAAATCCGACAGCCGCTGTGCACGAGCGCGTCGCCGCGCAGGCCCGCTGCGTCAACGCGTTAACGGCGTCGAAAAGGAGGCGCAGCAGGTCGTAGAGAACGGGCCCGAGCCGGCGTTCCTCGTCGTCCATCGCCTCGCGGATGTGCGCCAGCCCGTTCAGGGCGCGCCGGGCCGCCGTACGATCGAGGTCGAAGCGCCGCCCGTACCGATGGAAGAGGGCTTCGATGCGCTCGGCCAGCACCTCCGCCCCGAACGACACCGCCTCGACGAACGCCCGATGGATCTCATCGGCATCGCGAATCTCCGGCAGAGATCCGGCCTCGGTCTCGCGCACAAAGGCATGGAAGCGCGGCAGATAGAGGGGCGAGAGTGCTTCTGGGCAACCGGGGAGACCCGGCAGCGCGTCGAGGTCGTCCTTTTGGGCCAGCAGGGCACGAACACCGAAGTGAACGTCCTCTCCCATGCCCTCGCAGCTCGTTACGATGCAGGAGTCCAGTTCCTGTCGGACCGCTTCCAGGTACAGCACCACCACACGGCCGTCGAGATCATCGGCGGTTAGGGGTGCGAAGCGGTCGGGGGCCTGGGTCATCTGCTCGCGCGTGGCCAGCTCCACGAGGTCGATGTGCCGCGGTGGATCGACGCCCGTAACCCACGGCGGATAAAGCGGGACCGGACACGCAGCCTCGTCGTCTGGCTCGGCATCGGGATCCGCGGCGGGATCGCAGTAGCGGGCTGTTCCCACGAACTCGACCGCCCCGGCATCGCCATCGTCCGGGTCCAGGGAGAGGAGGTATCCGCCCGAGGTGAGCCCGTGCCCGCGCTCGATGCGGAGGACCGTCTCGCCGGTCCCCTCGTCCAGGTGCCACGCCAGCCCGCACAGGATGCCCGTCCCGACCGTGCGCAGGCGACCGGTTCGCGTTTGCGCATCCAGGTAGTCGCGCAGGTCGTTCAGCTGACGGTTCGTCAGAACCTGGTTGGCGATGAAGTTGGGGTAGGTGAGTTCAGTCATGGCAATCGCGCGGGGTCACAGCGTCCCCAGTTTCGTGAAGTTGAGCGTCACCTGCGGCGTGTCGCTGCGGGTCGATTCGCAGTCGTGGAGGCGCGCGAGCGGATAGACGGTGTCCAGATCGTAGAGGACATCGATCAGATCCTGCGTGGCGGCGCGGAAGGCATGGTCGCGTGCCAGGGCGTCCGGGCGTTCCCCGGCGCCGGCCTCCGGAAGCGGATGCGCGCCGCTTCGCGTCTCCTGGCAGGGGTCGTAGCGGGGCCCTGCCGTGCGCGTTGCGACGACGTCGGCATCGGGACAAGGCGGAGAGTGCGCCTCAGGATCGCCGGCGGCGCAACAGATCCCCAGGACGTCGCACAGGGCGTGCAGCTGGGCGCGCCAGGGGTGGTACACGGCCTCCAGTTCAGCCATCTGGGCGAGGCCGACCCAGCAGATGCGCAGGTAAAGATGCGCGGGCGCTTCAAGCCGGATGGTTTCCTCCACGAACTGCCGGAATTTGATGTCCTGCATCCGCTCGGGCCAGGCGGGCAGAAGCACGGTGATGCGGAACGAGTACGGATCGCGGACCTCGATGCAGCGACCGGCGCCCGGCGCGTTGAGCTGCACGGGCAGGAATGGATCGCCGGCGGTGCGCGGGCGCAAGAGCACGTGCTCGAGGACGTGCAGGCCCTCTGCATCCGCCACCGCCAGGAAGGTCCCGACGACCGGGTCGAGGTCGGCCGGGTCGAGGCGCCCCACCGGGTCGACGGTAGCATCGTCGCAGCGGCGGACGAGCGCAAAATACGGCGGCCCGAGATCCGGCGTGTATGTTTCGTAGTTGCGATGATCGGCGCCGAGCGCGGCCACGTCGTCGAGCAGCGCCTCGACCGCCTCGCGTTCGTCGCAGTGAATGCTTTCGAAGAGGACGCGTCCGTCGGGGGCGGTGACGACGAAGAACCACGGGCGCACGGCGTTGGGGGCGTCGGCACGGCGAATGGCGATGCGGGTCGTTGTGAGCGGCGGGGCGGCGGGGCGGAACCCGCCCTGGATCGCCACGGCCTGAAAGGCGGCAATGGTGCGGTCGAGCGTGCCGGGGCCGGTCGTGCGCCCGATGGCGGTGCCGGGCTGGGGCCCGCCGGGTCCCTGGCTCAACGCGTATTCTCCATCCGTCTCCGGGACGGCGGTGTAGCGCGAGCGGACGGCCCCGTCTTCCGCGGCCCGATCGAGCAAATCTTCGGCCTCCGTCCGCGTCGGCACGATTTCGCTTTCGAACCAAACCGCGGCGCCCGGCGGGTCCACGAGCACGAAGCGCCAGCCGGCGTCGGTGCGGGTGATCCGAAAGCGATCGCCGCGCCGAGCGAGGCGCCGGACGCCAATCAGGCGCTCCACCCGCCGCTGATAGCCGGTCGACGCGTACGGCCCTTCCGTGGTGCAATAGTCGAAGCCTTGTCCCGATTCGCGGCTGAGCGCCGGCGCATCGGCCAGAAACGCCCGCTGGTCGGCGAGAACGCGTTGGGCACCGCGCTCGTCGTCGTGGGCGAGCAAAAGCAGGCTGTAGTCCACAAACTGCTCGCCGAGCCGGGCCAGCAGATGCTCCTGGAAGCGGCGGCGGCGATCCCGGCGCGTCGGGGCATCCTCGGCAATGGCATCGAGCTCCGCCTGCAGATCCCATCCGGCGCCGTCGGTGTGAACCGGTCTTGAGACGTAGAGCGCATCGATCTCCGCAATTTCACGCACCTCCTGGCTGGCATACGTCCGCTCGTCGGTCGATGTCCAGGAAAACAGAACATCCAGATGCGCAAGCTGCGCCAGGTAGTTGGCCAGCAGCTGCTCGAAGAACAGGAGATACGCTTTCAGTTGGCGGGACTGCGCCTTGCGCTGGGCCGATGCGTTCTCAGGCACCCGCCGCAGGCCCACCTGGTAGGTAGCAGGCAGTTCGTTCTGAACGGGATAATAGTCTCGGAGCGCCTTGTCCTCGCCGGTGGGAACCGGCAGGTCGTCCTGGTGGCCGCGAAGGCGCGAGGCCACGTCGCGCGCCCGGCGTTCCGCAAGCAAAGTCGCCACGCGCTCCCGGTTCGGGTAGTACGGCAGATCGCGTTTGTAGAACAGAAACCGCGACCGATCCGGAGCGAACGACGGGGCGCGCCGCGGGTCGTCAGACAGGTCCAGCACCCACTCGTCCCGCGCGCGAACCTCGCCGTCGACGAAGCTGAGGAGTGTGACCTGCCGGACCGCGGTCACCCCGTCCAGGTCCATCAGGATCTGAATCACGTCCGATGCCCGCACCCGGCACCGCTCCTCGCGAGCGGCAAACTCGTCGGGGTCGAGGAAGCCATGGTCGAGAAGCGGTCCCTCGAAGATTTCGTCGGCGGTCTTGCCCCGCGCCTTCAGCTCGTCGATCGTATAGAACCGCGCCGGCGGCGACACGTGCTGCTCCAGGCGGGCAAAGGCCGCCGCCGTGATGGCGTCGATGTTGGCGCTCGGCTCGACGTCGAAATCGGCGCAGACGGCCACCTCTTCGGTCGACATCTCGCACAGATTTACGAGGTCCTCGCCCAGGCGACGGTCGGCGTGGAGCCGGCGGCGCGCTTCGGCCTGCACATCGTCGCGGGTGACGCGAGCGGCCGTGAGGAGCGCGTCTCCGGTGATGGCGTAGCGCACCGTCCAGTCGTAAAAGAAGTAGTACGGGGCGAGCTCAAGCCCGCCCTGCACCCCCGACGTGAGGGTCAGCACGCCGTCCACTGCATAGGGATAGCCGCCCTCGGGCTCCCGCAGCAGACGCGCCTCGGAGCTGGACGCGGTAAGCCGGTAGGTGCGGCCCGCCGCCAGCGGAATGTCGATGGGGATGCATGCCCGTACGAACGACGCCGTCTCCGACGCAGGCGGCCACGGGATCTCCGCCTGGACGGTTTCCAGCGGGGTGCCGTCCGCATCCTCCAGCGTGAGCGCTACGGCGAGCGGTTCGTCTGCCCCCTCCGAAGCGGGACGCGCGAACACCGTGACGGAGGCCAGCGTCAGGTCACGCTCCACCCGGAAGGCCTGGCCTCGTCCCTGCGGCGCGATGTACGAGGCGGCCTCTTCTGGGTCGACCTCGGGAGTGGGCCGCCCGACTTTCGCGTCGCGGTGCTCCTCGACGAAGTCCTCGTACTCGACGAACACGTCGTAGAGTCCGTTCAGCGGCGGCAGCGTCTCGGCCTCCGGCGCGTCGGGATGTGCCAGCGTCTCGGCCCCGCGGTCGAGCCCGTAAACCACACTTCGGTGCGGGGCCACCCACGCGTTGCGCACCCCGCGAATGTCCACGAGCCGCTTGCGCAGGTCCATGAACGTTACCGGAGCCGTCGGAAAGACCGCGCGCGCCGTGTGGAAGGTGCCCACGTTCTCCGGCACCCCGCGGTGCTCGCGCGTCAGGAGATCGGCCACGTCGTAGTCCGTTCGGTAGCCGAGGTCCGTGATCGCGTAGCAGAGCACGTCCAGAATCGTGATGCCCGGATCGTGCACGTTGTAGTCCGTCCACCACTGGCGAGACAGCGCCTGGATGTAGTCCAGGCCCGCCTGCCGCAGCGCCGCGAAGTCCTGGCTGGGCTTCAGGTCCGGAAATTTGTCGATGACCGGCGTGTCGGACATGCGAACGGGCTAGGTCGTGGTCGGGGGCGCCGCCTCACAGGGAGGAAGCGTCTGTTCGGAAACGTCGTGCGTGGCGGCCGACACGAGAACGGATCGCTCCGTTGTTGCGGTGGCCTCGTCGGTGGCCTCGGCGTGCAGGGCGTCGTTCACGTACTGGTCGATCTGGAGGTGGAGGACCGCATCCACGTAGGGCCGCTCCTCGATGAAGTCGAGGATCCACGACCGATGGATGCGCCCGCCGAACGCCAGGTCGGCCGTCCCAGAGACCCACGGAGAGAGGAACTGGGTGATCTCGTCCTCCAGCACCGACAGGTAGTACCCTGCGTCGCGGCCCGGGTGGAACTGCACATGGCCCCGCACCTGCACCGACTCGAACAGCGGGTTGAGCACCGCAATCCGGACGAAGTCGCTGGCGTGGGCGACGAGGTGGTCGCGAATGGCGTCCAGCGTGCCCGTGCTGACGCGCGGCCGGAGCGGATCGACGGCGTTCTGATCCCGCAGGTCGGGCACGACGATGACCGTGACGGCCCCCGGCACGTGGTGGGCCGTGTCGTCGGTGTGCGGAATGCACTTCACCTTGTACACCTCCGGAAAGGCAGCCAGCACGAGCCGCTCGTAGTCGTAGATCGTCTGGGCGCGCTGCCGGTGGCGCAGGCGCTCGCTCACGCGGGTGTAATAGGCATTCGGCGGCTCTTTCAGGCGTCCGCCGAACGAGGCAAACGGCTGGGCGACCGCCTTCACGGCGGCGCGTCGTTCCTGCAGGCTGCCGATGGTGTCCGCCGGCAGCGCCGTGGCCAGGTGCGCCGGGTCGCCGCCGTCGGCCTGGTAGGAGGCCCGGACGGCCTGCGTCAGCACTGCGACAAGACGGTTGACGCCCGCCGGATCGCCGGCCGTGGCGGCGCGCACCCACCGAAGCCCACTCGGAAGCAGCGCGTGCGCCTCATCCATGGCACGCGGCGTCGCCAGCCGGACGATGCCGGAGCGCACGAAGCCCTCGGTCTCTTCCGCGAGCAGCTCGGTCGGGGCGTAGGGATGCCAGGCGTTGGCCGCCAGGTACGACCAGTACACGTCGGGCGCCGGCACGTCGGGGTCGGCACTGCCGTTGGCGATCTGGACGAGCAGCGACAGGGTTTCCAGCACGTCGAGATCGGCGACGCCCAGATACAGCGCTCCCGTGACGTCGACCGGGGCCGTGTCTTCGTCGGGCTGCACCCGGAAGGTCGGAACGAGCGACCCTGTGCCGTGGAGGCCGGGACCAGGATCGTCCTCGATGGGGGCAATCTCGACGTGGCCGAACGGGTACGACTGGAAGAGCTGAATCCGCCGTCGCTTCAGGCTCGATGCCGTCTCGATCGCGTAGTCGATCGAGGCCTCGGCCGTGTAGGACACCGAGAGGGCATCAATCACTGGGGTGTACGGCGGATTGGGAAGCTCGACGGTGGTTCCATCAGCGGCCTTGATGGCCCGCTCTGAGAGATACGTCGGATACGCGTTGTGGTAGAACGATCCGTCGAGCGTGAAGCGGAGGAATCCGAACGCGCGCTCCGGCCGGAGGCGGTCGAAGTCGGCCGGCTTCTGCGGCGCGGCCAACGCCGGATCGACCGTCAGCTCGATCTGCCGCTCGGCGTTCGGCGTCCCGGTTGCGTTGGCGAACAGGGGCACCGTCGTGTCGTCCTCGACCCACCGCCATGCGGACCGCTCCAAAACTTCGGTCTGCACCTGGACCCAATGGTTGTTGTCCACCGGTCCGACCGGCGACCGGCTGGCGTCCGGGGACACGTACTCGTTGTAGTAGGCCGAGAACGCCTCGTCCGGCAGGCCGCCCCACGTCAGCGACAGCGATACGGTGGTTACGGGCTTCTGCAGAATTTCCGTGCTGCCCACGTAAAATCGGCTCCCGCTCACGGGCCGCGGCCCGAACGGAAGAAACGGCTTGCCGGCCTTCAGCACACTTTGGTCGTTTTCCAGCAGCAGCGCCGCGGCGTCCCGCACGTCCACACGAAGGTCGACGCCCCGGACGGTTACGCCGTCGAAATACTTGTAAGCAAACGAGGGCTCGACCCGGCGCCAGGCGCCGTCGGACGCATCGGGCCGGGAGGTGTGCGCGTCGTCCACCTGCGCCTGGTACACGTCGCCCTGGAAGCGGACCGCATCGCCTTCGCGGTAGACGTGCGTGTCGTCGAAGGCCTCGATGGTGCCGACGCTCCGCCACTCCTCGGGCACGCTCGACGATGGGTAGCTGGACGGCGCATCGACCCGGGCCTGGTACACCTGCCGGCCGATCGACACCGTGTCTCCGATCCGGTATCCGACCGAAGGATCGTACGGCAGGACCTCTCCGACGAGCGCCAGGTCGAATCCTTCGGCTGCCGAGAGGCCGTCCGGGTTGAAGGTCATGTCGAGAAGCGGGGCCGCGGTGTTGAAGGCGCCGTATGCCGTACCGGCGTCCAGCGCGGCGGTGTAGGGCACAACCGGATCGGCGTCGGGCGGAATCGACAGCTCGAAGCAAATCTGGCTGTCGGCGCCGAGCAGAGAAGAGCCCCCTTGCACGAACGATACTCCGTCGATGGACACCGGAATCCAGCCGGTTTCGCCGCTGGCCCGAACGGTGATGTTGTGCAGAAGCTCGTGCCGAGCGCGGGCCGGGTCGCTCGCCGCAAAGGGCGAGAGCGCATCCACCCGAAAGACGACGTGGATCCGGCGTGTGCCTTCCGACAGCCGAAGAAGATTGGATGCCACGGCAAATCCGGTGCGTCCGTGTGGGCGGGAGGCATCGCCGAAGGCCGGCCACATGCCGCTTTCGGACGTGATCTCGGCCCCGAGGCCGTCGGCGCTGTCGGCCACCGGACTCGCGTGGATCGCGGTCACGGCCCGCGCGGTTTCGTCGGTCTCAACGGTCGAGCCAGGGCCTGCGAATACGGCCTGCAGCACCGGGAGCGCGGTTTCGGGAACGCCTTGGTGGGCCACTTCGCCCCGCAGCAGATCAATGATGAGCAGCTCGGTATCCGGCGTAACAGCGTTCTGCAGTGTGTCGAGAAGATCGGCGCCGGTACCTCGAATGCGCACGCGATAGAGCGACTCCTGCACGGCACGGGCTCCGGCGGCCCGCAGAGCACGGCGCAGCCGGTCTCGCGCGGCATCGTCCTCGTGGACGTCGTACGCAACGAGGAACGTCGTCCGGCCCGCATCGGCCGTTTCGGAAAGCCCCGCGCGCACGTTCTTGGACGCGACGGCGCCCAGCAGCGGATCGACCACGAGGATGGTGTCGTCATCGTCGGTGGCCCGGTCGAGCGTCGTCAGGGCTGCCTCGGGACGCGCTGTCGTCTCGGCCACCCACAGAGTGTTGAGCACCTTGACGACAGGCCCGGGAAGCGATGCGATGGCGGCCTCCATCGCATCGTAATTTTTGACGTCGATCAGGTCGTAGACCAGGATCAGCCCCCGCGTTCCGGCGCGCACCGGCACCTCGCCTGCCTCGACGCGGACGCTCTTCAGGCCGTCCTCGGGATCCAACTGGGCGGTGTTCACCACCAGTTCCTGGTCCGTCGCGTACAGGCGGTCGGTGCCCGACGGGTCCGTGCCGGCCTTGAGCAGGGTCCCTTCCGGAATCCGATGCTGGTCGAACGTCCGTGCCAGTTCGAACACGACGTGGACCGAGTCCGGCTGTGCGGGGCGCGGGTCCAGACCCAGCACGTCGCGGTAGTAAAACGTCAGATGCCGCTCGGTGAGCGTGTTCAGATGATGCTGGGCCGTCCGGAAGAGAAGCAGGAAGGCCAGGAAGAGCCCGACGTGCGGCTCGTGCTCGGGATACTCCGTCAGCGTCTCGTCCAGGAACGAGGGCGCCCGATCGACCAGATAGACGACCGACTCGTGCACCGGGTCGAACGCTGCCTGCAGTCGTTCGGCCGCGGCGCGCAGTTCGGCGGGCGTGCGGGCCGCCCCCGACGCGAACAGATCGACGTCCGACGGCGGGACCGACAGGTCCCAGGCTGCGTCGAACGAATGCGCCTCGGGAAGGTCGACCTGTGGCGGCCCGGAGGGCGTGTGGGCCTGTGCCGTCTGCGTCGCCGCCGCAAACGCCAGCATCCGCCCCAGCGCATCCGACAGGGCGGATTGCAGCAGGCGGTCCAGCGCCGTGCGCAGCTGCACCCCGGCCGGTGCGTTCTGCAACCAGGCATCCACGCGACGCACCAGAGCGAAGGCCGCGTCGAAGAGCGCGTTGAGCGCTGCATTGGCGGATGCGGTCTGCGCGGGATCCAGCGGACCGGTGGCCTCTGCCAGCAGGGCCTGCAGGTCCGCGGCCCTCGCGTCGAACGTCTCGCGCAGTTCGGCTGGATCGACGGTGGCGACGAGAGCCACAAGCGTACTGACGTCCTGCTCCAAAAAGGCTTCCCACGATCCTGCGGGGGCATTGCTCGGCGTGTGGTAGCGCACCAGGCGCGCATAGCGCGTGGCGTACACCAGCAGGTCGGCCACGTCCCGCTCGTCGACCTGTGCCGACGAGGGGCGAAGCGCCTCCAGCATCCGCGCGGCCTGGCTGGTGCCGTCACGGGGAAGGGGATGAGGATGGGAGCACGACGTGGGCATAAGCAATCAACAAGAGCGGGAGCGGCGGACGCGGCCTCACGAAAGTTCGACGCCCTCCTCCAGATAGAAGGGGTAGACGAAGTTGTAGCGGGTGTTGGTGGTTGCCACGGTGTACTGCAGTTCGATGTCGAGCCGTCCCTCGTCGGGCACCGAGGTCAAGATCACGTCATCGAGGAGGATGCGCGGCTCGTAGTAGAGGACGGCCGTTCGGATCAGGTCGCGGACGGTCGACTGCAGCGTGGCGTCGAGCGGCTCGAACACGAGGCGATCCAGGTTGCAGCCGTAGCGCGGTCGCATCACTCGTTCGCCGATCCGCGTCGAAAGGAGGATTTCCAAGCTTCGCTCGATGTCGACCACGTCCTCGGTCATGTCTACCGAGCGGCCCTGGTCGCGGAAGGTCGGCGGGAAGCTCCAGCCTCTGCCGAGAAACGGAACGTTGGTTGCCATGAGACTGCGGGGTTGGTGAGGGGTCATCCTCCGATCAATACCGTCGGCTCGCCGATGGCCGGGGCCGCTCCGCAGGCGCACACATCGCCGACGCGAACGGCGGGCTTGCTGCCGATGAGCACGGTCCCGCTTCCTGCGGGGAACGGGCTCACCGTGGGCTGATGCGCGTTGGGCGGAAGCGCGCAGGAGTGGCTGTCGCCGGCGACGGCCGCCGGCATCCCACCGATGAGCACGGTCGGCTCCCCGGGCCCGACGATCGTTCCTCCATGGGTGCTCACATCCGTGACGCGGGCAGCGGGCGGCATGACGATCAGTTGATCTTGACGATGGATCCCGTGATTTCGGTCTGCGCGCTCCCGGCGAGGGTCGCGTTGGCGCTGGCTTCGGCCGTCACGTCTGCAGTGGCGGCCAGCGAGACGTTGGTGCCTTCGACGGTGACATCCCCCGAGGCGCTCAAGGTGATGTCGCCGGCACTGTCGATGGCCACGCCGTCTGCGTCCAGCACCACGGTGTTGCCGTGTTCGTCGGCGAGTGTCACGCTGCCTGCATCGTCGCTCACGACGACGGTGTTGCCGTTGGGCGTTTCGAGGGTCGCCTCGGTCGTCTCGTCGTCGAACACGAAGCGGATGCCGGATCGGGTCACGACGCCCTTCTCGTGGTTGTCGTCGGTGGGCTCGATGGGGGCGGCGGCCGCGCTGGAGTGCACCCCGCCGAGGATCACCGGATTGCGCGGATCGCCGCCCAGAAAGCCGAGAATCACCTCATCGCCAATCTCGGGGCGGATGTACGTTCCCCGCTCTGCGCCCGCATCCAAAAGCGCCACGCGCGCCCACACGCCTTCTTCGGCGGCATCGATCATCGGAACGCGCACCTGCACCCGGTACTCGCCGTCCGGGTCGCCCTCCAGCGCCGTGACGAGCCCGATCTGCAGGCCCTCGACCGGCGGAAGGAGGCCGCCCGCCGGATGCGCGGGGACGTCGTCGAACACGTCCATGAGCCACTCCGGGGGCAGCCCGAATTCGATGTCGGTTTCCCAGTTGCGAACGTTGATCTCGTGCCGCACGCCGGCCACGAAGGCCGTGCCGTTGAAGCGGTCGCCCACGCCCGCGAGGTCCACCACGTCGCCCGGCTGAATCTCGCCGTAGCCCTGCACGCGAGCGCGGCCCCGCACTTTGGCGAGCCGGCTCTTCAGGAGTTGCGCGTCGGCCCAGGCCTGGAGTTCGAGGTCCGAGCGCTGCCCTCCATGGCGCAGATCCAGCTGGCGCAGCCCGACCACGCCGGCGAGGTCGGCGGGCGCGACGTTGCCGGGTGCTCCGTTCGGCGTACCGGTTCCCTCGATGTCCATGAGCTCCTGATTGGCGGCGTCCCACGCAAATGCGTGCACCGATTCCGACTGGTCGCGCGCGTCCATCGCGGCCTCGAAGGCGATGAGGTTGCCGCCGTAGCGGAGGGCGAGGCGAGGTGCCTGGTCCAGGTCTGGCGGCGCCACCTGCAGCGTGCCGTCGGCGGTCGTGACGAGCAGCCCGTTTGCCTCCGCCCGGGCAATGATGAAGTCCCAGTCGAGCGCGTTGAATTGCACGAGCTCGGTGTGCGTGACGGCCGTTGACGCCACCTCGGTGTCGAGCCCGGCCGCGCTGGCGATCTGCTCGATGACGTCCTGGTCGGTGGCCTCGTAGAAGTACCGGTTCGCACGTCCGACTGTGAGCGTCACCGCGGCATCCTTGCACTCGACCCGCAGCATCGACCCGGCGTCGCGTCGCACTTCGATGGCGTGGCGGATAACGAGCCCCCGGAAGAGTCGAGCTTCGTCGGAGTGATAGCCGGCATGGATCTCGATCTCGCGGCCCGGAGCAAAGTCCTCCGCGTTGCTCACCGGAAAGTCCTCGGCGGCGGCGCTGCCGTCGTGGATGAGGAGCACCGCCTCGGCGACCCGGTTCACGCGCCGCGTGACGACGGCCCCGAACACCTGCACCGTGCCGCTCACCTCGCGGCCATCGGAGTACAGCGTGAAGGTGGGCCGGTCGGCCGGCGCCTGGGTCGGGATTTGACGGTCTTCAACGGGCATCGGGCGGGGAGGACGCTTACGACGTGCGCTCGCGAATCGGGGGGAAAATCAGTTCGGTGCCGGCTCGGAGCCGGCGGAAGTTCTTGAGGCCGTTGGCCTGGGCCACCTGGAGATAGTACCTCGGGTCGTTGTAGAGGCGGTCGGTCATCAGTGTAAGGTGATCGCCCTCCTCCACGGTGCGGACGTGCGTCAGATCGGGCGAGTTTTCGCGCTCCTCGGCCACCCGAAGCGTGTCCTCCACGTTCTCCGAAAAGGTTGCCTTGACCTTCGCCCGCAGCGGCGTCCCGTCCGACCGGAACAGCGTGTAGGTGATCTCGGCACGTGCCAGCACGCACTTCGACGACAGCGACCCCCACGACAGGCGGAGGTACAGCGGCCGGTGGATCTCGCCGTCGTGCTTGCCGGTGACGGTGAGAAACTCGTCGACGATCTTCTGCACGTCGTAGCGATTCGTGTCGGCCGTCGAGTCGGTTCGAGCGATTGCCTGCAGCGATTCCGGCATTGGCGCCGTTCCGGTGCCGTCAAACAAGAACTCGAAGGTGTACTCCTGCGGCTTGATGGCGCCGTAGACCTGCGGGCTCGACGTGTCGCCCTGCCCCTGGCGGTCCTCGTACTCCACCTCGTAGGTCTGCGTGTAGGTGTTCGGGTTGAACATCACGGTGAACGACTGCACCGGTGCATCGGAGTAGTCGGGCTTCCGATGCGCGTCGATCACCATCTTTTTGAGTTCGCCACTTTCCGCCACGGGAGGAACCGGTTGGATGTGCAGGAAGGGTGGATTTGGGACGCCCGCCCCGGAAGAAGGAGCCGGGCATCGTCGGGCTGGTCCTCGCGCGACCGCGTCACCGCTCGGTGCGCCGCCGCAGGATCTCGAGCACCTGGCGCACGGCCGTCTCGACGGTGGCCGTGGGCGATGCCTCGGTGGCGGGCGGGCGCGTGGCCGTCGGCGGAGAGCCGGACGCCTCCTCGATGGTGGCGCGAATAACCAGTTCTCGAATTTCGATAGGCATGGGGGAGCACGGTCGGTGTGAAGAGAAACAAGCACGGCGCTGCGCTGCCGCACCGGGTCGCCACGTGGCGCCGCTCGGTCTCAGCTCTCGTCGCTGCGGAAGGCGCGGTAGGCAAGCTCCAGCGTCTCGATGGCCAGCGCGTTGTCCTGCGCCTTCAGGTCAGAGACGGACCACTTTACGGGGTACGCCCCGTCGAACGTCCAGGCGGAAAGCGGCTCGCTGTTTTCGTTGAGGAGAACCACCCGCACCACCGTCGGCTCGAAGATGAACGCCTCGACGGCCCGCCGGCACCACGCCGCCGCCTCCGAATCGACGAGCAGACCCCGCTTCAACACGAGGCGTCCGTACTTGGCGCCTGTCGGCAGCTTGTGGGCATACGTGTTGAGTCCGCCTTCCTGGACCTCCTCGGTCGTGACCTCCGCCGAGAGTCCCGTCACCTCCTGGAAGCGCTGGTCGGCATCCGGCGGCTGATCGCCAATCTGAACCTGAAAGTGGAAACTGGGGGGCGGGTACGGCATCGTGCGATGGCTTACGCGGATCGTGCGATGGCTTACGCGGAGTGCGGCCGGGTCCTATTCGTTCGAGACGCTCACGCCTTCGTGGGCAAGCTCGATCTGCTCGATGGCCACCTCGTTGCCGCTGGCCTTGAGGTCCGGGTAGGTCACCTTCGTGACCCACGCATTGCGGAGGTTCCACACCATCGTCGGCTCGCTGGCCTCGTTGAGCAGCTTGATCGTGACGTCGCGGCGCTCCACGGTGTTGAGGTTCGCCGAGTTGGCCCAGTCCCAGAACGCATTGTCGGAGGCCATCACGCCGCGCTTCAGCGTCACGTTGCCGGCTTTCTTCAGGCCGGGCATCTTCTGCATGATGTAGTCCTTCTCGGTGCCGTCGCGGTACTCGATGACCTGGTACTCGACGTTCAGGCCCGTCACTTCCGAGAAGCGCACGCTGCCGTCTTCGTCGCCCCAGTCGACTTCGAAGTGAAAGACAGGAAGGGGGTATGCCATGGTTTTGGGGAGTCAGAACGAGAGGAAGGAAACTGCCAATGGGGCGGGATGGAGCCGCTAGGCTTCCTGCATCTTGTGCGAGAAGCGCAGAAGGATGAACTCTGCCGGACGCACGACCGCCATGCCGATCTCGACGATCATGCGCCCTTCGAGGATGTCCTGCTGGGTCATCGTCTGCCCGAGGCCGACGTTGACGAAAAACGCCTGCTCGGGGGTCGGGCCCGCCAGCGCGCCTTCTTTCCACTTCGCAATCAGGTAGTTGACGATCATGCCGCGCACCTTCGTCCACAGGCTTGCGTCGTTGGGCTCGAAGACGGCCCAGGCCGTCGACTTTTTGATCGACTCCTCGGCGGTGTTGTAGAAGCGCCGCACGGGCACGTAGCGCCACTCGTTGTCGTTGCCGGCCAGGGTGCGCGCGCCCCAGACGACCGTGCCGCGTCCGCTAAAGGCCCGGATGGCGTTGACCGACTTGCCGGCGTTGACGTCGACGTTGAGCGCCTCCTGGTCGGCGTCGTCGAGAGCAAGGGTCGGGCCCACGACGCTCGACACGCTCACGTTGGCCGGGGCCTTGTGCACGCCCCGGGTGCGGTCGACGCGGGCATAGACCCCGGCCATTGCCCCGCTGGGCGGAAGCGTCGCCATCTCGCGCTTGATCTCGCGCACGATGCTGGCAACGATCGGGTGCTGCTGGTAGAGGAGCTGCTGCGTTTGCTCCTTTCGCGTCTCCGCGGCCTCGTGCGCGCCCTCGATGAAGCTGAGAAGCGACGGACCCGACGAACGGCCGAAGACGGCGTCGGTCCGTGGGATGACCGCGCGGGCCACGGTCTCGTTCGTGACGTCGGGATCGGGCACGTTGGGAAGCAGGTCGGCAGGCGCGGCGCTGATGTCGCCGGCCGTCAGCTGTGAGCCGCTGTCGTCCGTGAACCAGGAGGCGGTGTCGACGAACGACCAGTCGGTGTTCACGTCGCCGTCGGCCTCGCCCGTTACGCTCTGCACGTCATCGTTTTTCTCCAGCCCGATCAGCTCTTGCGCCAGCGGGGCCAGCTGATCGCGGTTGAAGGCCGCGAGGGCCTTGTGCAGCTCGCCGTCCGGATCGAAGGTATCGGCCAGGCCACTCAGGTCTTCGACGAGCGTGCGCAGGGCGTCGAGCACAGTGTTGAGGGCAGACGCATCCACGCTGCTGGCGGCAATGGCGCTCCGCAGATCCGCGATTACGTCCTTGTACTCGTCCTCGAACGTGTCGAAGCTGGCGCCGCGAAAGCTGTCGAGTTCGGTCGCAAGCGTGGTGGCGTCATCGACGGCCGCGCTGGCCTCGATGACGTAGCCGTTCAGTGTGGCGTCGGCGGTGACGCTTTCCAGCGCGACGCTGGCACTGCTCTCATCGTCGACGTTGTCGCGAAACTTGGCAAAGTCTACCTCCGCGCCGTAGGTGGTCACGAGCCACGGAAAGTAGGCGGCGCCGTACTTCAGATTGTTGATCCCGATGGCGTCGCGGAACGCCGCGACCTTTGTCATCTCGTCCGCATCGGAATCGGGCTCGTAGCGGAGCAGGTCGAGCACGGCCACCCGGTCCTTCAGCGTTCCGCACTGGCGCAAAAGACGCTGCTGCAGGCTGTAGAACTGGTTGTCGTCGGCGAGCAGCGTTGCATCCGGCATGAGCAGGATGGTCGGCTCGTCCACCTTCTTGACCGCGTCGATGCCGGTCTGGAAGTCGGCGTCGCTCATGCTTCCGTACGCCCCGACCGAGCAGATGTAGCAGTCGCCGCCGCCGTTGTCGAAGAACAGCCGGACGCTGTCGTAGGTGTAGTAGCGCTGCTCGTTGGAGAAGTCCACCGACTCGACCGCGTAGTTGTTGTCCGGATCGACGGTGACGGAAATCGTGTCGTGCTCCGGCGGCCCGCCGAACAGCTCGCGATACTCCAGCAGCGACGAGATACGGGTCGGCTCGTGGGTTAGGCTCTGGCCGTTTCGGGTGGCTTGCTCGGTGTAGCCGATGAAAGCCGGAATGGCCGTTTCCACCTGAGCGACGGAGGGCGGAAGCAGAGAAATTTCTTCGACGTATACGCCGGGGGTTTTGTAGGCCATGTCAGCGTCGGGTGTGCGTGGTCGGGTCGTCGTGACGGGGATGCGGAACGCCGCGGGGCGCAGACCGAGCGGTCGGTGCGGCCGGTCGGCGGCGGATCGGAATCAGAGGTAGATGAACTGGACGGCGGATTGCCCGCCTGCTTCTCGGTCGCGCAGCGCGGTTCCGGGGCCGGGAACAGGAAGCTGCTGCAACGGGCGGCCGCGATGGTCTTCGAGCGTGATGCGGAGCGGCGCTTCGTGCCACACGGCCGGGTCGTTGCTCTCGAAGGTCGCCTGGCTGGCGCTGAGCGCGGTTCGGTCGAAGTCGAGGTCGCCCGTCACCTCGACACGATCGAGGGGGATGCCGTTGTCGGCGTACTTCTTCTCGAGCACGTACTGCCAGTAGGTGGTCCGGGCGGGGATCGCGCACCGAAACGGGCCAGCGCCCAGAACGCGCTCGCCGTCCAGAAACCGGTAGTCGCCCACGACCTGCTCGGGCGGATCCGCGAACGGGAGCGAGGACACGTACAGCTCGACCATGGCGAACAGCGGTTCGCCCTCCATGCCCGGGGCATAGTAAAGCGTAGCCGTACCGCCGGTGTCGTCCTGGATCGTGTAGCGCCCTGTCGTGAGTCCCTCAATCGATGCGAGATCGAGGGCGACGCCGTCAACCGGCTCGTCGAACGTCCGGCGGAGCGTAGCGATGGTCGATCCGAACAGGTCGGCGACGGTCAGTTCCACGGCAGCGGCGGGAGTGGCCAGCGGATACGTCCAGGTCGGGCCCGCAACGAGCGGCACCGGCGGCCCGAGGCGCTCGCCGGTTGCCGGATCCGTCAGGTACGGCGCATCGGCCGCTCCGCTCGGCGTCAGATTGCTAAGGTGATAGACCGTGGCGCCGGGCTGCCACGCATCGAGCGTGGAGACGAGCGGCACGACGGGCGACGCGACAACGAGCCCGAAGCGCAGCACGTTGGCAGGAAGCGGACGGCGGAGGTGAACCTCCGGATCGGCGCCCGGCGACGGTACAACCGGGTCGACCTCCGCGCCCAGCAGCCAGACCGGCCCGATCCTGCGCACGAGCAGATCGGCCGCACGTAGGGCCCGCTGCGTCTCCGTTGCGGGACGCACGCGCACCGTCTCCACCACGCCCGAGCGAAAGTACTCGTGCTCAACGGTGAGCTGGACCAGTCGGGCGTAGTAGTCGGTCATCCGGTGCGCTTCTCGATTTCGATCACGGGCGGCCCCGGCGCTTCGGGCCGGGCATCGTCGACGGCGGCCAGGCGAGCCTTGTACAGGACCGACGGCGCATACTTGGCGCCGAGCGCTCCCCAGAGGTGGTTGATCTGCTCAAACGTCAGCGTCACGAGCTCAAACACCATCCGACCGCTTTCCTCCACGCCCTCCACGTCGGCATAGTCGATGAACGGCGTGTTCTGAAAGAAGCTGACCACCTCGTCCACCGCCTTCAGCGCCTCGGCGTGATCCGTAAAGTTGGCGGTGAACAGCAGGTACAGGTTCAGCCGAATCTCCGGCTCGACGCGCCGCACTTGCTCGTCGTCGGTGCGCTGATACCGCTCCATCGAGCGACCAACGCGCTCCTCCTCAACGTTGACGAGCGACACCGCGATGACGTCGCGCGCGTCGCTGTTCACGTCGCCGGCACTGTCAACGAGCGCGGCGAGCGTCACCCGGTCGCTGTTGCCCGTGCGAAGATGAACGTACCGGTCCAGTTCATCCGTCACGTGTTGGACGGCCGCGTAGAGCATCGGCGAAAGCAGGGACGATCGGGAGAAGACTCCCTGCATGAGTACGCGTCACTCGTATCGCAGACTGTTCCGGTTGCGTCCCGCCAGCGTTCTTCGCACTCCGGCAGCAGAATGCCGCCCCCAACACCGGACGGCACCGCCGTGCGGTCGGGCCAATCATCCATTGGCGCGCCTCGAATGAAGCCACATCCGCATGGCGGCTTTTCACCAATGCGTTACAATGAAAAAACGCAGACACCGACGCCCTCCCTTCTTCCCCAATCGTCCCACAACGTCCCGCTCTCAGCGCTACAGCCCGTCCGTCCCTTCGCCTTCGGGCCGGCCCCATGCTTCTTTCGGAATCCATCCGCGCCGTAGCGCGCCGGGACGGCGACGCGTTGCATCGGCCGGAGCGCCAACACATGGACGTCGCGTTGCCCGACTGGTGGTTCTTGGCATCGGCAACGGCGGTCTGTCCCGCCTCGGGCCGGGCAGCGAGTCGTAGGGTCTGATGCCAGCCTTCCTCGCAGCAGACGCCGAAAACAGGCTCGGCACGCTGTGGCCGCTGGAGGCCCCCAGCGGCCGGTTCTTCACGCACGACGTCTACCGCACCGTGGTGGACGCACGCATCCGCGCCATCGGGCGTGCGTGACGCTGCGGGTCCGGCCGAGTCCGAAACGCCCGGCGGCGAGGGCCCTCTGCACCGCCATTCTGCGACTGATCCGCCTGCACGCGATGCCCATCAACGTCCACACGCACGTCCACAACCTCGCCGCGACGTTCACCGACGAGACGCTGCGCACCCTTCTTGACCGGCTGCTGCGGGAAGGATATCCCGACGTGCTCGTCGATCGGGTGCGCGACCTGCTCGCCTCGGTGCTCGACCGAACCGAGACCGCGCCGCAACCCGAAGTCCTCCTGCACCGATGGCTGCGCGACACCGTAAACGCCCCATCGGTGCAGACCTATCTCGACTCGCTCGCGCCATCGGAGCGGGTTCAGTTCGAGGTCTTGGGCTCCGCTCTGACCGAAGAGATCGGGCTCCGCGCCGTGGCACAGGTCGTGGACCGCGTCCGCACCTCGCTGCGGGACGGCGCCCAGGAGGACGCTCGCACCAAGGACCTGCTGGACCTGGTCGGATTTCTTCACATCGTCCTGCAGCCCTCCATCCGGCACGTAACCCGCCGGCTTATGGACCAGCAGCCCGACGACGGCATGGTGGTCGCCCTCACGCTCGACATCACAGAGGGCGGCGACGCCGATCGGGCCCGGTACGAGCACCAGCTGCGACAGACCTCGGAGCAGATTTTCGATTACCCGGGCCGCTTCCTGCCGTTCGTGTGCGTCAACACGCGCCGCGCCGACGCTTTCGTCCTGATGGAGCGCGCCCTGGTTGCACAAGGCTACGTGGGCGTCAAGCTGTATCCGTCGCTCGGGTACACCGTCGACTCGCAGGCCATGCGCCGGGTTCTCGCCTACTGCCACGAGCGCGATGTCCCGCTGCTCATGCATTGCTCGCCCGGCGGGTTCTTCCGGAACCCCCAGACCATCCATCTCAGCGCGCCGGAGCACTGGCGGCCGCTCCTCGAGGCCTTCCCCGGCCTGAAGGTCTGCTTTGCGCACTTCGGCGGCGCCGACAACCTCGTTCAGGATCCCCTTCCCAGCGACTCGTGGACCCAGACGATTCTGGACCTGATGGGCGAGTTTGACGGCGTCTACACCGACATCTCGTACAACGACGCCCCGATGGCCGGCGGAGAGCGCGAAGCGCACTACTTCACCCATCTGGAGCGGCTGCTCGACGATCCGGTGCGGCGCGATCGCATTCTGTTTGGCACAGATTACTTTCTGATCCGCATGCGCCTGCGGGAATCCAGCTTCTGGGCGTACTTCGAGGACCGCCTCTCGGCCGAGGCGTTCGAGCGCATCACCGATGCGAATCCCCGCCGGTTCCTGGGGCTGTCGGCACGGCCGGACCGCCTGTCGTGGGCGCTGGACCACCACGTCCGCTTCGTCGCCGACAACAGCGAGCGCTGCGCCGCGCGTCCAGCCCCCTGGCTGGCGCAAGCCATCGAGGACCGGTTCGGCGACGTGACGTTCACGGTCTCCGACCTCGGCCCGCGCTGGAGCCGCAACAATCAGGCGCACTGGCATCTGTACTGGTTTCTGCGCGACAACGAGATGCGCCTCGATCATCGACCGCCGTTCGAGGAGGCCGGCTCTCTGCGGCTGCGCACCCTCAAGTACTGGACCAAGGAGCACGATCCGGCCTCCCTCTTTGCCGCCCACCGTCGCGCCTTTGCCGAGCGCATCGACATGCAACTCACGACGTGGGGCGCTACGTACGAGGCCGAATACGACCGCGCACAGGCCCGCAGCGCACTCGACGTTTTTCTCGACGACGGGCAGCACCGCGTCGTGGACCTCGGTGCGCTCTGCGATCGCCTCTACCTTTTCCAGCAAGAACAGGCGCAGCGCTTCCCTTCACCGCCTCCTGACGCGTCATGATCCGGCTTCACTGCATTCTTCTCGTGTGTCTCGGTCTGCTGAGGGCCGAACCCGCGGCCCGCGCCCAGACTGTCACGTCGTTCGACGCGGACCTCGCGCCCCATCTCCTCACGGCCGACCGAACGTGGGCGCCCGGTCTCACGCCGGATCTCCGCCTGGCTGCCGAACACGCCGGGTTTTCAACGTCCTGGTTCGCGCGCGCCGAGGCCGGGGGACCGCTGCTCCTGGATGCCGATCTGGCCACCGAAGCGCTGTCGGTGTCCGGTGCGCTCGGCATTGCCCGCAACTTCTTCCGGCCGAGCCCGACGCCGCCTCCGCCGCCCGGCGCGCCGACCGCGCCGCCTCCGCCGCGAACAGGAGCCCGTGACTTTGGACGGGTGGCCGCCGGGCTGCGCCTTCGCTACGAGACCACCCAGACGTTCGAGGATCAGAACCTGACGGGTGGACTCCAGCTGACGTACTCGATGCGCGGCCAATCGGGATGGGCACGGCTTATCCCGAGCGTCCATGTGGCGGCCGAGGGTGCACTGCCCATCCGCGCCGATGCACGCAAGGCCGTCGGGGCCGAAACGAACGGATTCGTGCTGCTTCGCGGCATGGCGTCCGTCACACCCGGCTTGGGCGCAGCCCTGCCCCCCGACTGGCTGGATCCGCTCGACCTCCACGTGTACGTCGACGGACGATGGGAAGGCGCCACCGGATCGGCATGGCGGACGGAAGGGCTCGACACGGCGTTCTACGCGGCCGCCACGCTTCTGTACGCGTTTCGGGACGCCGTGGGCGTCGTCGAGCAACTCTATGTTCGCTGGTCGGATGGACGCGTCCCGCCCGCGATCGAGGCCGAGCCCACGTGGACGTTCGGCGTCGTCGTGGGCCTCCCGGCGAGGGATTCTCGTCCCGGCGCGTAGCGCGTCGTCGATGGCGTCGCCGCGCCCAGCGCAAAGCCCCAGCGATCAGCGGACCGCTGGGGCTTTCAAGTTGCCAGTACGCTTCGTGTCTACGCGATGCCGTGCCGGCTCTGGTAGGAGCGCAGCACGTTGAAGACGTGCCGCCGCAGCCGCTCGGAGTCAATTTCATCGCTCTGTGCCCACTTCATAAGCGCGTTATAACCGCTCCGCGTGTCCATTTCGTTCAGGACCGACAGAGCCATAATGCGCAGATCCTCGGGGGCCTTTTCGTCCAGCACGATGTTGGTGACCGGCGCCACGAGGGCGTCGAACTTGACGTTGGGAGGCTGCTCCCGCACTACGACGAGCAGCGTCGCGAGGCCGTCTTCCTGAGCATTCTGCACCGACTGCGTGAGGACGTGGGTCATCTGCGCTTCAAAGTGCTGGGTCCAGCGAGGTGCTGTCTGATCCTGGGCCTGCGCCGTCGATGTGCCGAGGGCAAGCATCGCACCGGCGATGAGCAGAAAGCATGAGGTCAAGAGAAGAGAGCGTCGGTCAGAGGTCATGGCAGAATCGGAGGTTGGTCGTGAGAGTGCGACGTCGAGAGGAGGTGCGACTGGCACCGTCTTCGTCCACCAACACGAGACCTCCCTCGGGATGGTTACAGCCCCCGACGCTTTTTTTGCGGAGCCGATGGTGAACGTCTCTCCCCCGTCTGCTTCTTCCATCCTCGGTGGCCGCCGGCTCGGCTCCACCCGGCGTCAGGGGACGGCTGCAGCCAAGTCGGCGCGCCTTCCTCCTAGCCTGCGGACGTGCGCCGCCCGTAACGCACCGCTTGCCCGGAAAAACGCAAGACCTGCGGCCGCCTCCCTGCAGCCCCGTTCGTTGCGCGTTTGTTCGCGCCTCGGTATGTTGCGACGTACGCGGAAGCGCTTCCGACCCCGTGTTCTGCCTCCCAAATCGTTGAGTCTGTATGCCTCCCGCTCCAGACGCACAGGCCCGCCAACGAACCGACGCGGGCTCTGAGGACCTGAATCCGTTTCACATCGCGCGCCAGCAGGTTGAGCAGGCCATTCGGTACCTGCCGGATCTCAACAGCGGCCTCATCGAGTTTCTGATTCGTCCGGGCCGTGTGATTACGGTCGAGTTCCCCATCCAAATGGACGACGGCTCCGTGAGAAGCTTCGTCGGCCACCGCGTGCTCCACAGTCACGTGCGAGGACCGGGCAAAGGCGGCATTCGGTATCACCCAGACGTGACGCCCGACGAGGTCCGTGCGCTCGCCTCGTGGATGACCTGGAAGAGCGCGGTGGTCAATGTGCCGTTCGGCGGTGCGAAAGGCGGGGTGGCGTGCAATCCGAAGGCGCTGTCGAAGAGCGAACTCCGCAAGATCACCCGTCGATTCATCGCGGAACTCGGCGACAACATCGGCCCGCACACCGATGTGCCGGCCCCCGACGTTAACACGAACGAGGAGACGATGGCGTGGGTCTACGACACGTACGACATGATGCACCCCGGCCAGAACAACTTTCCGGTCGTGACCGGGAAACCGGTGGACATGGGCGGCTCGTACGGACGGCGCGAGGCCACCGCGCGTGGACTGCTCTTTGCTACCCGCATCGCCATCGAGCGCGGCGTGGTGGACGGGCTTGAGGACCTGACTGGCGCGTCGGTCGCCATCCAGGGCTACGGCAACGCCGGATCCATCACGGCCCAGTTCTTCGACGCGGCGGGTGCGACGATTGTCGCCGTGAGCGACTCGCAGGGCGGCGTTCACGCGCCCGACGGTCTCGATCCCGAGGCCGCCCTCGCCCACAAGTCCGAGACCGGCTCCGTCGTCGGCCTCAAGGATACGGAAACCATGACGAACGAGACCCTGCTGGAGCTGCCCTGCGACATTCTGATTCCCGCAGCACTGGAGAACCAAATCCGCAGCGACAACGCGCCGAACGTCCGGGCCCAGTTCATTGTCGAGGCCGCGAACGGCCCCACGACGCCCGCCGCCGATCGCATTCTGGCGGAGCGCGGGATCCCTGTGCTGCCCGACATCCTCGCCAACGCCGGAGGCGTAACCGTCAGCTACTTCGAGTGGGTGCAGAACATCGAGAACGAGCAGTGGGAGCTTGAGGTGGTCAACGAGAAGCTGCGCACCAAGATGGAACGCGCTACGCACGCCGTCATCGACCGGCAGGCCGAAACCAACGGCGCGCTCGACGAGATCGCTCAGAACCGGTCCAACGGCACACCGTCCGACACGCTCGATCCCATTGATCTGCGCACCGCAGCGCTCGTCGAGGCAGTAGGACGCGTGGCCGACGTCGCGGAGAAGCGCGGCATTTGGCCGTGAGGGCTCGGGCGGCGGCCGCGGCACGGATAGGCGCGGCCGTCCGGGACGCGCCGCTGCACGCTGCATCCGTCCTCACGTCAGGAACCCGCCGACGACGAAGGCGGCGTACAGCGCCACGAGTACGCCCCCGGCCCAGCGCGGCACCGTGCGTCGCAGGAGCACGGCGGCCGTGAAGCCGACCGCCAGGAGCGCCACCGGCACGTAGAAGAAGCGCGTGTCGGCCCCAACAGGAACGGGGCGGACGAGCGCAATCACTCCGGCGTTGAAAAGAAAGAATGCGAGGACGGAGCCCACAACGTTTCCAAGGGCAATCTCGGGCCGGCCCTTCAGCGCTGCCGGCAGCTCACGCGCCAGTTCCTCGATGCTCACGAGCAGAGCGAGGAGCGTCATGCCGAAGGCCGTATCCGTCAGCCCGATCCGTGCCGTCAGCACCGTTCCGGCCTCGACGACGAGTTTGCTTCCGGCCGCAATGGCCGCCAGCGACACCGCCAGCATGCCCGCTGCCTGCCACAGCGTCTCTTCGGAATCGTCCTCGTGCAGCGCCTCGGCCACTTCCCCGCTGGGCTCAATGTGGACACCGCGTCGTCCGAGAACGTAGAGCCAGACCAGGGCCAACGCGTAGGCACCGAGCAGAAGCCCCCCATCGACCCGGGACAGCAGGCCATCAGCGGCCAGAGCACCGAAGAGGCCAACTGGCAGCGGGAGCAGCACCACGATGGGCCGGGGCGCGCGTTCGAACCGCAAGGGAACAGCGAGCGCGGTGATCCCCAGAGCAAGGGCAATGGCGACCATCGCGGAGCCCACCACAGTGCCAAGCGCAATGCCGGGCGCCCCCTCCCACGTGCCGGTCCCGCCGATGAAGAGATTCTCCGGGTCGAACCCGACGAAGAGGACGCTGATCAGGAAGGTCGACAGCCCAACGTTCGCCGCCGTACCAACGACGGATTCGACGAGCCGCTCGGAGAACACGAGGACAAGCGCGAGGCCCCCAGCAAAAAGGAGAAGTGCGACAGGGACGCTCATAATGGGACAGCGACTCGCGCTCTACGGACGGCGGACGGCCCCGCCTCCACCAGGACACGGTGCCGTCACGAGAGATAGTCCAGCGCCCGCGTCAGGACCTCGCCCCGCATGCCGGTGGTGTCCACGTCGAACGGCTGATTGGCCCCGTCAACCGAGGCACCCGGGAGGCCGCGCCGGGCATTGTCCGTCTCGATCGCGTGGTTGTTCTTCAGCAGCAGTGCAGCCATCTCCACGTTGGGCGCTCCGGACCGCCCGACGGCGTCCATGAACTTCGTCTGCGCATCGTGCCAGTCTTGCAGCGCCTCGGCGACCGGCTCAAGCACCGGGCGCTGCTTCTCTTCCGGCGCGCGCCGATCCAGCGACTCGGCCTCGCGCAGCGCCGTCACGAGCGCATCGCGAGCCTCGTCGCAGTCTGCGGCGTATTGCTCCAGTTCAGAAACGATGTCGTCGGCAAGCATGGGCGTTGAGCGCGATCGAGAAAAGCGGGTCAGCCGTCTTTGATGATAGGATCCACGGCGGCGAGGCTCAACCCCCGCACTGTCTCCGGGCTTCGGATCCGGGCAGGGCCCGCCCCCGCGGTGCACGCGCCGCTCATGCTCTGTCCGGGCGCGGCGCGTTGGGCCCAACTGCGTCCGGATCGTCTAAAAATTGAGAGACAGGCCGAGGGTCGGGGCGATGGTGGAGCGAAGGCCGCCGTCCTGCAGTGGGACGAGCACGTTCGCAAGCAGTTGAAGCTGCTCGGACGGCGCGAAGCGGAACCCCAGCGCGGCATCGACCCGGTTGTCGTAGTTTTGGTCGGCGACGTTGCTGATGCTGATGACGCGCTCGGCTACAGCGCCGGTGCCTGTTGGCGGTGGAGGCGACTGGTCGCGGATCGTCGCCGCCGGTCCTTCTGCCGGGTCGTAAAAGCGAATTGCCTCGTCGCTCTGCAGGTCGAGGTTGCTCAGAACGTCGAGCGCGAAGGTGAGCCCGCGCCCGATCTTCTGGTCGAATCCTACGATGAGCTCGAATTCGTCGCTGTCGAAGTCCGCTCCGCGGTAGCTGTATCCGGCATTGATGTGGGGCGTGAAGTTGCCGATCCGCCGCGACCCGACGACCAGCAGGCGGAGGTTTTCGCTGCCGGTGCCGAGGAAGTTGTTCTGGTCGCCGGTGGGCAGGCGCACGTCCAGCAACGCGGCCGTCTGAAGCAAGCCATGAAAGGGAAGCCGATACTTGAAGCGCAGCGCGATGTCGCCGATTCCGGCCGCCGTTTCTTCGTACGGCACCTCATTCGTCAGAATCGGATTCTGCGGGGTGCCGCCGAAGTAGTGCCGGGCGCCGCCGCCAAACCGATCCTGCACGAACAAGGTGTAGCTTTGAACGACGGCGCGGGCCGTGCCGCTCATCGACAGGTTGATGAACGGAATCGCGATGCCCACGTCAAGGTTGGGCGTGACGCCGTAGGTCGCCGCAAAGGAAAAGATCGTGGCGTTCACGTCGAGGCCCAGGGCGACGTTGACAACGTCGCTTTCCGTGGGGTCGTCGCCCAGACCGGGTTCGCCAATGTCCTGGTGCGTGAAGTTGAACGTCACGTCGTCGAGTGGCATCCCGCGCAGGCGGTTCAGATTGAGGTAGGTCGCACTCGCACCCAGGGTGAGCTTGTTGCGTCCCAGGGTCTCCCCGATCTCGGCGAAGATGGGTCCCTGGCTCTCGATGATACTCACCGGCTGGCCGGTCGAGAAATCGAAGGTAACTCCGGCGATCGTCGAACTCAGCGGGAAGGACGAGACGTTGCTCGCGATCAGGTTGTTGAGTGCCGGCGTCAGGGCGCGGCTGGCGATGTCAGCCGCCGGGATAAAGTGATCGGCGTGCGGGCCCGGACTCAACTCGAAGTCTTCCCGCAGAATCTGATCGAACACGGCCTGCAACGTTTGATCGAGCTGAGCGGAGGCCGGTCGGGGGAGGAAGGCGAGACTGAGCAGCAGGACGGTGTAGACGATGCGCAACATGGGAGTACTCGCGGGTTGGGATGAGGAAGGTATAAAACCGCTGCAGCCGCCCGGCCGGTGGTGGGTCATTGAGCGACCACATCGGTGAGCACCCACGACTGATCGCGCTGCGTAAGCGTCCACGAGTGCGTAAACTGACTGCGCTGCGTTCGATTTTTGTTGTCTCGGTATTCGAGTTGAAAGCGAATGATGGCGGAGGCCCGGCCGTTCGTCAGCCGAAACTGATCGGAGGTAAGTTGGGCAGTGATGCCGTCGGCAAGCGCGAAGAAGTTGGCCCAGTTTCCGTAAAACGGAGACAGGGCGCGGAGGGCCTCGATGTCCTCGCGCTCGAAGGCAGACTGGCAGCGAGCGACGAGCACGCCGAGGGTTCGCTGCACCGCTTCGGCGCGGGTGGGAAGCGCGGCGGCCTGTGCGTAGAGGGCCGCGGCCTCGTCAAAGAGCGGCGCGGCGCCGGCGTAGTCGCGGCGGTCGAAGGCACGACCGGCCTCGGCGGCCCGTTGCTCGGCCTGCTGGAAAGGCGCATGATGCCGCCGATCCGGGCCTACGGCGGCGCGGGCGGTTCGCATGCGGGCGCGGGCGGCCGCAGCGCTCTGTTGCTCCGCTTCGACCCGACGCGCTGCCGCTTGCTCGTCCGCCAGCGTTTCCTCGATCTGAACGTACAACGCCTGGGCCTCCCGGTAGGCCCGGAGGGCCGCCGTGAAATCTCCCGCGTCGTAGTGAGCGTTGCCCCGTGCGCCGCGCGTCTCGGCGCGTCCGAAGAGGGAAGCGGCCGCCGGACGGCTGCGCTGGTCGACGACGGCGCTCCGGGCGTGCTGCACCGCCCGGCGTGCGCTGTCGGCGGCCTGAGAGAGCGCCGGCCGCGCCGAAGGGGCCTGAACGGACTCGGCAGTCGGCTCGGACGCGGTGGCGGCTTCCGGCGCGGACTCCGGTTGGATCGACGCCGTCGGGAGGCTCGGTCCTGGCGCGTCCTCGACCGGCCCGGAAGGCTCGGACGCGGCGGCGAGACTCGAGTCGTCTGCAATGGCTTCCGCCGCAGGGGCTGGCGTCTCGGTCGGCGGGGATTCCTCCGCGGCCACCAGCGGCGCCGAACGCGTCGCCGGAGGGCCTTCCGACGAGGCGGACGGGGCAGGCGGTGGGCCGAAGAGAATATATCCGCCCGCCGCAGCAATGAGGAGCGCGGCCACGCCCAACATCGCGTACCGACGTCGCGAGGTCGACGCTGCGTCGGACAAGGGCGACGAGCGAGCCTCACCCGTCGGGAGGGCTTCGCCGAGGCTGGCGGTGAGCGTGGGCGTGGCACGCGCCGGCGGCTTCCCGAGCGCAGACAGGTCGCGGAGCACCGCTTCGAAGCTGGGATACCGAGCGGCAGGGTCCTTTTCGAGGCAGCGCGCCACGATCTGTTGCAGATCGTCGGCCAGCGGGGTATCGTCCAGCGTAATGGGCGGCGGATGCTCGTGCAAGATCTTGTAGATCACCGTCGTCACGCGGTCGCCCTCGAACGGAGACGTGCCCGTCAGAAACTCGTAAAGCAGTACGCCGAACGAAAAGATGTCCGTCCGCGCATCGACCGCGTCGCCGCGAATCTGCTCGGGCGACATGTAGCGGGGCGTGCCGATGCTTTCCTTCGTGAGCGTCTGCGTATCCTCATCCAGCCGGGCGATCCCGAAGTCCATAATCTTGACCCGATTGCGCGTCACGATGCGGACGTTGTCGGGCTTGATGTCTCGGTGGATGACGTTGTTCTGATGCGCGTACCGCAGTCCCTCGCTGATCTGGCGGGCGATGTCGACCTTCTCCTCCAGCGTGAACGCGTGGCGGCGCTGCATCAGCGTGCGCAGATCCGTGCCCCTCAGAAATTCCATGACGAGGTAGGGCGTGCCGTCATCCTCGCCAATGTCGTAGAGCGTCGTGATGTGCGGGTGCGAAAGCCGCCCTGCCGAGCGCGCTTCGCGATAGAAACGCTTTTTGAGCTTCGGAGCGTCCAGAATGCGTTCCTGAATCACCTTGATCGCCACGTCGCGCCCGATGACCGGGTCGCGGGCCTTGTACACAATGCCCATCCCGCCCTGGCCGATCTCGTGCAGGATTTCGTATTTTCCGATGCGATCCATACGGGTGAACGGGGCGATGTGCGGCCAAATCCTCCTTGAGCGGTAGACGCGGGGCTACTCATCTTACAATCGCAACCCTCAAAATAGTTCACGAAATATTTAGACGCATATACAGAACGCCGGGCGGAAAGGCTCCCCGCCGTCCTTGCGTCTCCCGGTTTCGGATTCGGACCGGAACCGTTATCATGGGGCGTTCGCGCCTTCCCTCCCAACCGACTCGCTTCCATGCGACTGTCAGACGCATTCGCGGCGTGTGCGGCGGCCCTGGGGCTGGCCCTGATCCTGACCGCGTGCGACCCCTCCCGCTCCGACGCCCCGACCTTCACCGAGGACGACCGGCCGCAGTACCACGTCACGCCGGCGACGAACTGGATGAACGACCCGAACAGCATGGTGCGCGCGCCGGACGGCACCTACCACCTGTTCTTTCAGCACAACCCGCAGGGCACGACGTGGGGCCCCATGAGCTGGGGGCACGCCACGAGCCAAGACCTCGTGCACTGGACCCACCGGCCCGTAGCGCTGCACGAAGAGGGCAACGAGATGATCTTCTCCGGGAGCGCGGTCTACGACGCGCAGAACACGAGCGGCTTCGGCACCACCGACAATCCGCCGCTCGTGGCGATCTACACGAGCCCCCACACGCTGCCCGAGGACTCGGTCAACCAGGCGCCGTCGCTCGCCTACAGCACCGACGGCGGCGCCACGACCATCACCGATCGCATCTTCCCCTCCCCTTCCAGCGACGGGGTCGCCCTCTTCGCGAGCGGCGGCCCAGCACGGCTCGTCTCGCTGACCGCGTGGCCGATGGCGTCGATCTGGTCCTCGTCGGGCGACGGCCCCGCGGGATGACCGACCGCTGAGCGCGGCGCATGGACGCGTTGGAACGTTCAATGCTCTTACGTCGGGATGCGGCGTTGCGGGATAACAGAGCAATCACTTGCACGAGCACACCGTGCCATGTTCACCAACCGAACGGTTCTTCTCGCCGCCGTTGCGGCGTCCCTGGCCGGGTTTCTCTTTGGGTTCGACACCATCGTGATCTCCGGGGCCGACCGGCCCATTCAGGAACTGTGGCAGACGGGCGACCTCTTCCACGGCATGTTCATCATGTCGATGGCGCTCTGGGGCACGGTGATCGGCGCGCTCTTCGGCGGGATTCCGTCCGACGCGCTCGGACGGCGGACGACGCTGCTCTGGATCGGGATTCTGTACCTGCTGTCGGCCCTAGGATCGGCCTTTGCGCCCAATCCCTACGTGTTCTCGTTCGCCCGATTCATCGGTGGGCTCGGCGTCGGCGCCTCGTCGGTGGCGGTGCCCACGTACGTTTCCGAGATTACGCCGGCCCGCAACCGCGGCAAGCTGGTCGCGCTCTACCAGTTCAACATCGTGTTCGGGATTCTGGTGGCCTACATCTCGAACTACCTGATCGGGATTTCCTTCGGAGCGACCGCCTGGCGGTGGATGCTGGGCGTCGAGGCCATTCCGGCCGCGCTCTACATCTTCTTCGTCGCCGGCGTCCCGGAAAGCCCACGGTGGCTCCTGTTCCGCAAGAAAGACGAAGCGGCGGCTCGGAAACTCTTGCAGCGTCTGAATCCGACGGAGGATGTGGACGCGATGATCGCGATCATCAAAAACTCCGTCTCGAAAGAGGTCCCGCTGTCGGATTTTCTGTCGCGGACGTTCCGGTTTCCGATCGTTCTGGCGTTTCTGGTGGCGTTCTTCAACCAGATGTCGGGCATCAACTTCATTCTGTACTACGCGCCGCGCATCCTCGAGCAGGCCGGCATTGTAGCGGCCGACGCCCTGGGTGCGTCCATCTCGATCGGCGTGGTCAACCTGCTGTTCACGCTGCTGGGCATGTACCTGATCGATTGGGCGGGCCGGAAGCAGCTCCTCTACGCCGGATCGTTCGGGTACATCGCCTCGCTCGGCGGCGTCTCCTGGGCGTTCTTCAGCGGCACCGAGGGCGTGATGGTCGTCGTGTTTGTGTGCGCCTTCATCGCGTCGCACGCCGTGGGCCAGGGGGCCGTGATCTGGGTGTTCATCTCGGAAATCTTTCCGAACGCGGTGCGCGACTACGGCATGTCGCTGGGTGCGGGCACGCACTGGGTGTGCGCCGCCGTGATCACGCTGGTGACGCCGACGGTCCTG
>Ga0207797_1000052_pt1 | contig 70948 bp, 61 predicted proteins | sample PRCRCaboRojoPR_6_FD_187275 | JGI IMG/M metagenome (GOLD analysis project Ga0207797, IMG submission 187275) | Marine sediment microbial community from Cabo Rojo, Puerto Rico - PR CR 10% Liquid 1 (SPAdes) | ecosystem: Environmental > Aquatic > Marine > Coastal > Sediment | place: Cabo Rojo, Puerto...
TGTCAACGTCGTCTTCCCGTGATCGATGTGCCCGATCGTCCCTACGTTCAAGTGCGGTTTCGTTCGTTCAAATTTCTCTTTCGCCATAAGTGCTCTCCTTTAACTGCGTCATTCAAGAGGATTATCTCAGCCAACAACAGAGCCCCCGATGGGATTTGAACCCATGACCTCATTCTTACCAAGAATGCGCTCTACCCCTGAGCTACGAGGGCTGGCTCTTTTTAATGTACCTGTGTGCTGACTCGTACTCAATGCTAGCCAGCAAGCTAAAAGTGGGCGGTGAAGGATTCGAACCTCCGTAGGCGTATGCCAGCTGATTTACAGTCAGCCCCGTTTGGCCACTTCGGTAACCGCCCAAGTATGTCGCTCGCTCAAGCCATGCCCCGTAAATGTCAGAAGCCGACGACGGGACTTGAACCCGTAACCTGCCGCTTACAAGGCGGCTGCTCTGCCGGGTTGAGCTACGTCGGCATAAGCTTAAAATCCAACATTACCGAAGCGCTGGCATTATAACAGAACCACCAAGTCACTGCAAGGATATAGGTCAAGCGCCATCGACAATGAATAAGTCTATCAGTTAACCCTGCAACCGTCAATACTTTCAATATCTACGTCCGCCCAGGTAGCTGCGTGCTTCCCAGATCAAATACAGCGCGATGGAACCAGCCACGGATGCGTTTAAGGATTCGATCTTCCCGCGCATCGGTAAAGCCATCAAAAAATCGCAGGAGGTCTTGACCAACCGGCGCATGCCGCTCCCCTCGCTGCCCACCACAACCGCAATGTCCCCGGTAAGATCTATCTCATCAGGCGTCTGGGACCCCTCAGAACCCTCCAAGCCCACGACCCAGGCGCCCTCTTCTTTTAACAAGGTGATGGACTGGGCCAGATTCGCCTGTGTGACCAACATGTGTTCACAGGCGCCTGAGGAGGCACTCACCACTGCAGGGGTGATGGTTGCTGTCCGGCGGTAAGGGAGCACGACACCATGCACTCCAACCGCTTCAGCGGTGCGGATCAAGGTGCCCACATTTTGGGGGTCCTTCAGCACATCAAGCAAGAGCACCAGCAGGGGTTCTTCCCTGGCTTCAGCCCGGGCGAAAATGTCATCAACCCCCACATAAGGGTAATCACCCACCTGCAAAGCCACCCCCTGGTGGTTCTCCCCGCGCTGATTTAATGACTTTTTGTCCACCCGGATTGGGGATAGATCCCGCTCCGCGGCGAGTCGGAACACGTCCCGCACCCTGTCATTTTCCTCCATTCCCCGGGCAACCTGGAGTTGATGGAACTGCCTCCGCCCTGCGCGGAGAGTCTCAAAAACTGGGTTCCGTCCTACGATCCATTCACTCATAAAATGATATTAATTCATCTTCTCAAGGGGTAAAGGCACCAGACCCATTTCACCAGCAGTAAATTATTCCCAATGCCATTGTGTTCCCTGAGGACTGTCCTCGAGGATGACACCCTGCTCTTCCAAATCGTCCCGGATCTTATCAGAGAGCTCCCATTGTTTGGACTCCCGGAGCTTGTCCCGGACTTCCACAAGTAAATCGATGAACGGTTCCACATCCCCGCTCTTGATCTCCTCTTTCTCCAGTTCCAATCCAAGAACGCCCGTCAATTCCTTCAACATCCGCTGTCCTTCGGCCAGTGTTTGGTCATCCGCCCCTTCGTCACGGGCTTGATTGATTTCCCGGACGAGATCAAACAAACCGGCCAGCGCCGCGGAAGTGTTAAAGTCATCATCCATCGCTTCCTGAAAGGTTTCTTTAGCTTTCTCCGCTTCCTCTTCTAAACTCCCCTCTAAACCGCCCTCCTGAGCACGGGCTGGTTTCAAGGCGGACCGCAGCCTTTTTAAAGCCTTCTGGGCGTGCTCGATGGTTTCCTCATTAAACTTCAAAGGGCTGCGGTAGCTCGAATTGAGGACCATCATCCGTAAAACATTGGCCTCGTGTTCTTCTAAAAATGCCTCTATTGTGACCAGATTTCCCATGGACTTCGACATTTTCGCGCCGGACAGCTGCATCATACCGTTATGAACCCAATAAGAAGCAAACTTTTTTCCCGTCAACGCCTCACTCTGGGCAATTTCATTCTCATGGTGGGGAAAAACGAGATCATTCCCTCCCCCGTGAATGTCTATCTGTTCGCCGAGATGGTGCAGGCTCATCACCGAGCATTCAATGTGCCAACCGGGTCTACCTTTTCCCCATGGGCTGTCCCAACTCGGCTCATTGGGTTTAGCAGCTTTCCACAAGGCAAAATCCATGGGATGTTCCTTCTTTGTATCCACATCCACCCGGGATCCCGCTTCCATATCCTCAATATCTCTGCCTGAGAGCTTTCCATATTCGTCAAATTTTTCGATGCGGTAGAAGACATCTCCATTAGCCTGATACGCATAACCCTTATCCACCAACGCTTTTACCGATTTTATGATGTGTTTAATTTCATCTGTGGCCCGGGGATATTCAGCAGCGGGCAAGACGTTTAAATCCTCCAAATGTCGATTAAACTCTTCGATGTATCGCTCTGCGATCTGGATCGAATCCACATCCTCCACCAGAGCCCGCTGGATGATCTTATCGTCCACATCGGTATAATTCATGACTAGCTCAACTTCATACCCCTTATATTCAAGGTAGCGGCGGATGACATCGAACACAAGCACCGACATCGCATGCCCGACATGCGCTTTATCATACACAGTGGGCCCACAAACATACATCGATACCCGATTCGGCTTGAGGGTTTTAAAAGGCTCCTTTTTTCGGGTCAGCGTATTATATATCTCTAGAGTCATATTCCCACTCCCGTTCGTGAAAATCTTTTAGATATCTTCGGGACGAGCGAAGATCATCCGACCGGCTGCTGTTTGGAGGACCTTGGTGACGATAGCGTTGACCTCATTATCCATATATTCCTTCCCCTCCTCAACGACGACCATGGTTCCATCGGATAAATAACCCACACCTTGGCCTCGTTCTTTCCCTTCCTGGATAATAGTCACCTCTACCGTTTCTCCCGGCAGCAGAACTGCTTTCACCGCATTCGCTAATTCGTTGATGTTTAATACAGGGACGCCCTGCAGTTCTGCGACCCGGTTTAAGTTGTAATCATTGGTTAATATCGGACAACTCAATTGCCTTGCCAGGATAACCAATTTACTATCCACTTCCCGGGTGCCTTCCACATCAATATCACTGATCCGTACAGGGACAGCGTTTGCCTCCTGTAATTCCGAGAGGATTTCCATGCCCCTCCGTCCCCGCTGCCTGCGCAACCCGTCTGCAGAATCCGCAATATACTGCAGCTCATCCAGCACAAACCGGGGAATGAGTAGTTCTCCCACCAAGAAACCTGTTTTGGAAATATCAGCGATCCGCCCATCTATGATCACACTGGTGTCGACGAGGATCACCCGGTTCTTCTCCGCGGTATTCTCTTCAGATTTTTCAGAGAATGAAAACACGCGGCCGCTGAACAGGGAATAGATATCGTTCTTCCTCATCACGAAAATTGCCACACCTAAATACGCGAAGAGCAGAACGCCAATAAAGGGCATGATCTCACCAAAGGGTGAGGGAAGTAAAGAAAGGGGAAAAGACAATAAAGCTGCGATGACCAGGCCCACCGTCAACCCCAACAACCCAGAAGACAGGGCCCTGGTCTCCATTCTTGTCAACATGGATCTCAAAGACCGCAGGGGGCGCGTGGTCAGAAAAGGTGTCAGCACCAAGCCAAACAGCGCCCCCACCAACCCTAAAATTACGGCCCCGGTCTCCGCGGTGATAGTCGTGATCTCACTCAGATCAACACCCAGATAGCCCCCAAGCAACCCGAACAAAAACATGCCAAAAATACGTAGAATAAAGTCCACACTCATCGTTACCTCTCCCGAATACATAAAGGCGAACACGATATGTCCGTGCTCGCCTTGAGTCATTCCGAGGTTATTAATAGAGGATTTTATCCTGCCAGTTGTAATTAAGTTAGACTGCCTATAGCATAATGATAGTAAAATAAATCCTCAAAACCGATTGAAGGCAGATAACAAAATAATGGCAATGATTCGCCCCGATGAACACCCATGCAAGTCAGGACATAGTATAAATAATGATAAATTCTGATTTTAATCATAGCATGGGGGGTATTCCACGTCAATATCCGCGGAAAACAACCTCATTCCCCTGACTTTTCACTCATACAGAGCGGAAAGTTCAAGCAACACCCTTACTGGGTGATAAAGGACAAGAAAAGCCTCTGGAATCCGCTCCCCCGGGTAAGTTTGTGTAATATAATGAAGCGGTGAACCCACATTAATAAATACCTCGAGGTGTGATCATGGAAAGCAAAGCTTACCGAAAAGTGATCAATTCCTGGGCCATGTATGACTGGGCAAATTCAGCTTTCGCCACGACCATCATGGCGGCTGTGCTGCCCATCTACTATTCCGCCATCGCTGAACCTGTACTCACCAAAACGCAGTCCACCGCGTACTGGGGGTATACAAATTCCATTGCCCTGCTGATGGTCGCCCTTCTCAGCCCCATCCTGGGTGCCATGGCTGATTACAAAGGGCGAAAGAAACATTACCTAACCTATTTCGCCATCCTGGGCATTGCCGCCACAGCTCTGATGTTCTTCCTTACCACGGGCGATTGGCTTTTGGCTTCTTTACTTTTCGTCCTGGGCAACATCGGTTTCGCAGGAGCAAATGTCTTCTACGACTCCCTTCTCCCCCATATCGCGAAGAAGGACGACATTGATCAAATCTCCACCCGGGGATATGCCCTGGGGTATCTGGGGGGCGGCCTGCTATTAGCGATCAATTTAGGAATGATCATGTTCGGTCCCGACCATTTGACGGAGTTGATGACCAGACTCTCCCTGGCCAGTGTGGCCCTGTGGTGGCTGATCTTTTCCATCCCGCTGTGGCGGAATGTACCGGAACCGCCCCGCCATATCTTGCCGTACGAGGAAGGCAAAAACCCCATCCGATCCGGCTTCAAACGCCTGGTCGAAACGTTCCAGAAAGTCCAGAAGTACAGTGAACTTTTCAAATTTCTGATCGCATTCTGGTTGTACAATGATGGGATTGGCACGATCATCAAAATGGCCACCAAATACGGGGATGAAATTGGCATCGGACAGACCGACCTGATCGGGGCTTTGTTGATGGTCCAGTTTGTGGGCATCCCCTTCGCGTTCGCTTTTGGCTGGTTGGCAAAAAAAATTGGCACTAAAAACTCCATTTACCTCAGTTTAGGCGTCTACACCCTGATTTCCATCGGGGGCTATTTCATGACCTCCTCCATTCACTTTTGGGCGCTGGCTTTCGCTGTGGCTCTGGTCCAGGGAGGCAGTCAGGCTTTGAGCCGCTCCCTGTACGGGAGAATGGTACCAAAGGCGCAGTCCGCTGAGTTTTTCAGCTTTTACAGTGTGAGCGGAAAATTCGCCGGGATCTTCGGGCCTCTGGTTTTCGGGCTGGTCAGCCAGGCCATGGGGAACAGCCGGCTGGGGATCGTCTCGCTGGTGATCTTCTTTATTTCCGGCGGATTGCTTCTGACTCGTGTTGATGAGGAAAAAGGCATCCGCGTGGCGAAAGAAGCCGACGCGCGTGCGATTACAAAGTAAACCGGGATGTCTCCAAACGAAAAAGCCAAGTCAGATCAACAGGTGCGGGACATGTTCTCCCGCATTGCGCCTCACTACGATCTCCTTAACCGGCTCATGACCGGATGGCAGGACATCCGCTGGCGCCGGTTCGTGATCGGGAAAACGAACCTTCCCCAGGATGGATATCTTCTGGACCTCGGTGCAGGTACGGGCGATCTGGCGCGAGAAACCCTCAAACAATACCCCTCCGCGCATCCCATTGCCGCTGATTTTTCCCTGAGAATGATGCGCGTGGGGAAAGAAAATCATCCGGAACCAGAAGGGACGTGGACAGCCGCGCATGCGGGAAAACTACCGTTCCCGGAGAACACTTTTGATGCAGTGGTTTCAGGTTTCCTGCTCAGAAACCTCTCTGACTTGATGGGTAGTTTGCGGGAACAATACCGGGTTCTCAAACGGGGAGGGACATTAGTGGTTCTGGACACCACGAAACCCAGCCAAAACCTTTTTACACCCGCCGTACGATTTTATCTGTACACTGTAATCCCTGCCCTTGGAAAATGGGTCGCGGGTCTAAAGGATGATTATACCTACCTCCCAGAATCGATGGATAATTTTCTAAGAGCTGAGGAATTACTGGCTTACTTAGCTGCGGTCGGGTACAAGAAGCTGGAATTCAAACGCTTCATGCTGGACACAGTAGCCGTGCATTGGGGTGTGAAGTAATCACCTAAAAGATCGAAACACGTCTAGGCAGTAACCCCTTAATCCTCATCCAGCATATACCCTCCTCCTCTTGAACAAAAATCATGTATGATAAGATGAATACCAGGACATCCCTGCCTCGGATTTCTGAGACGGACATATATTTTCCGGGATTCAGGATCTGAGGAGGAAAAGGAACTCATGACGCAAAAAGACATCGCGGAACAAATCAGCCGCCCATTACGTGACCGGGGCTGGGAGCTGGCGGTCGCTGAATCCTGCACAGGCGGATTGGTCGGTCACATGATCACAAATATCCCCGGCGCATCAACTTATTTTATTGGCGGCATCATCGCCTACTCCTATCATGCGAAAGTCAGGCTTTTGAACGTTTCCTGGGAAACCCTAGAAGAACACGGGGCTGTCAGCGAAGCCACTGTGAAAGAGATGGCGAAAGGCATCCGCCATCGATTAGGTGCTGATCTCGGCCTGTCTATCAGCGGGATCGCGGGGCCCACGGGCGGAACCCCTCAAAAACCAGTTGGGACAGTCTGGTTTGGCCTGGATACCAACGATGGGACATATGCAAAAGTCATTCAGACGGATGGCGATCGACTCTCCAATAAAAAGGCTTTCGCCCTGGAGTCTTTGACCTTCTTATGGGAGCAATTAAGAAAAGGATGAAAAAAATTCAGGTCAGCGCTCGATTCACAACCCAGGGAAAGATCATCCCTTCTCTCTTCCACCTCGATGAGGAAAAGGTGAACATCTGGGATGTGGGCAGGCAGTGGGAAGACGAAAAAGGCAGGCACATCCTCGTCAAAGACAGTAAGGATCGAACATACCATTTATTATTTGTATTTCGAGAAGCCACCTGGTATCTGGTACGGGATATATCATCACCGCCCGTACCCTCATAAACAAAGGAGAAACTGTGACGAAAGAAGTAAAGGACGACATGGTTGTCAGTTTGGATTACACACTGATTGTCGACGATGAAGAAATGGAAAGCACAGAGGGCGGAAACCCCATCCAATTCATCCAGGGACACGGTCAAATCATACCTGGATTGGAAGAAGCCTTATCGGGAATGGAAGTTGGCTCCACGAAAACCATCCATGTCAAATCGGAAGACGCCTACGGGGAAAGCGACCCCGACGCGCGTCAAAAGGTGAAACAAGAGGAGTTCAGTGAGGATGTCCCCCTTGACGTGGGGACGTTTCTGGATCTCCGGGATGCGGACGACAACGTGCTCAGCGCCCAGATTGTGGAAAAAGACGAAGAGACCGTGACCTTGGATTTCAATCATCCTCTGGCAGGGAAAGATTTGGTATTCGAAGTCACCATCGCGGACCTCAGACCGGCGACGGAAGAGGAAATTGAACACGGTCACGTCCACGAAAGTTAATCCCACACGAACACAACCTACATAAAACAGCCAGGGACCCAATCAAATCGGAACCCTGGCTGTTTTCATGCCTTTTATGCTGTATTCATTCAGGCGTTGACCGCCTGTTTTTTCTCTCTCACTTCAAACACAAGCTTTTCCCCATCCGTATCGACCCAAATCGCATCCCCAACACTGAACTCACCGGAGATCACGTCCAGAGCCAGCGGGTCTTGAAGTTCACGCTGGATGGTCCGCTTCAGGGGCCGGGCTCCGTAATCAGGATCATATCCCACATCTGCCAGGTATTCTTTGGCTTTCTGGGTGATTTGCAAAGAATACCCCTGCCCCTGGACCAAGGCTTTGACGCGATCCAACTGGATATCGACAATATCCAAAAGGTGTTCTTTTGTCAGGGGGTGGAAGGTGACGATATCGTCCACACGGTTTAAGAACTCGGGTCGGAACGTTGCCCGCAGCGCCTCCTGCGTGTAGCGCCGGGCCTCTTCCTGGTCCCAATCCTCATCCATCTGCGTCCAGGCTTCGGTGCCCACATTGCTGGTCATGATCACCACCGTATTCCGGAAGTCGACCGTTCGCCCGTGGCCATCCGTGAGTCGTCCGTCATCCAGGAGCTGAAGCAAAGTGTTGAAGACATCAGTATGCGCTTTCTCAATTTCGTCAAAAAGCACCACACTGTACGGCCGGCGGCGCACCGCTTCCGTCAATTGACCACCTTCCTCGTAGCCAACGTATCCGGGAGGAGAGCCAATCAGACGAGCGACATTATGCTTTTCCTGGTACTCGCTCATGTCGATGCGGACCATAGCATCTTCATCATCAAAGAGGAAGGCGGCCAGCGCGCGGGCCAACTCTGTCTTCCCCACGCCCGTAGGGCCCACAAAGATGAAGGACCCGATGGGCCGGTTGGGATCTTGCAGCCCAGCCCGAGCCCGCCGCACGGCGTTGGAAACCGCTTTGATGGCTTTATCCTGGCCAACCACCCGGGTGTGCAGTCGATCCTCCATGTGGATCAGCTTCTGGGTTTCGCTCTCCATCAAACGGGAAACGGGGATGCCTGTCCAGCGCGAAACCACGCCGGCGATCTCTTCAGCATCCACCTCTTCCTTGAGCATGGCTCCGTCTTTCTGAATCTCACTCAGCCGCTGTTCTTTTTCCTTCAACGTTTCCTGTAATTCGGGAAGTTTCCCGTACTGCAGCCGGGCTGTGCGTTCCAGATCCGCCTCACGTTCCGCGCGTTCTATTTCCAAACGGGTCTCATCGATTTCTTTTTTAATCGACCTCACTTCACTGATGATCTCCTTTTCAGCGCTCCACTGCGTTTGAAGCTGTTTTTGCTCTTCTTTCAAATCCGCCAATTCTTTTTTCAGCTTCTCCAACCGTTCTTGCGAGGCTTGATCATCTTCTTTTTTCAAGGCTTCCCGCTCGATCTCAAGCTGCATGATTTGCCGGTCGACCATATCCAGTTCGCGCGGTTTAGAGTCAATTTCCGTCCGCAGGCGGGCTGCAGCTTCATCGATCAAGTCGATCGCCTTGTCCGGCAAGTGCCGGTCCGAGATATAACGATCCGAGAGGGTCGCCGCAGCTATCGTAGCCGGGTCGGTGATCCGCACGCCGTGATGGATCTCATAGCGCTCCTTCAGTCCCCGCAAGATGCTGATCGTGTCCTCCACGCTGGGCTCTTCGATCAACAGGGGCTGGAAACGGCGTTCCAGAGCCGCGTCCTTTTCAATATGCTCCCTGTACTCATCCAGGGTGGTGGCGCCGATCATATGTAATTCGCCCCGGGCCAGCAGGGGTTTGAGCATATTTCCAGCATCCACCGCCCCCTCTGCCGCTCCCGCGCCAACCACCGTGTGCATCTCATCGACAAACAAGAGGATTTCCCCGGCAGAGGATGTGATCTCCTTCAAAACCGCCTTTAAGCGTTCCTCAAATTCACCGCGGTACTTGGCGCCCGCTACCAGAGATCCCATGTCCAGCTGGACCAATCGCTTGCGTTTCAGCCCATCCGGGACATCCCCGTTGACGATTCGCTGCGCTAACCCTTCCACGATGGCCGTCTTGCCCACACCCGGATCCCCGATCAAGGCAGGGTTGTTTTTCGTACGCCTGGACAAGATCTGTATCAAGCGCCGGGTTTCTTCATCCCGCCCGATGACGGGATCGAGCTTGCCGCGTCGGGCCTGACCGGTTAGGTCTCGTCCATACTTCGTCAAGGCATCATAGGTGGACTCTGGATTTTGCGAGGTCACGCGCTGTGTACCCCGGACATCCCGCATAGCATCCAGGATGGCATCTTTCGTTAAACCATACTCTTTCAATTTCCCAGCAAGGGTGCTTTCGGTAAGGCCCAATAAGAGGTGTTCAGTGGACACATATTCATCCTGCATCCCTTTGGCATACCTTTCCCCAGCAGCCAGCACATCTCGAGCCTCTCGAGTTAAGCCCACCTGTACGTTGCTTCCATACACCTTGGAGCGTTTTTCCAACTGTTCCCTGACCGCACTTTCCAGGCCTGAAACGCTACCGGAAACTTTCTTGACAATCGCCGGGACGACACCATCAGCCTGCTCCAAAAGGGCAGCCAAAATATGAACGCTGTCAATTTCCTGATGGTTGTTTTCTTCAGCCATCCTTTGCGCACGCAGAACGGCCTGCTGTGATTTCTTCGTATAATTCTCTAAATTCATTTTCTAATCCTCCACATAGATACAGGTAAAGATATCCCCGCTAAACATCCATGACAAACACATTATAAAAATGCAGTCTATGAGAAAGATAAAAGAAATGTTAAAGAAAAGTTTAAATAAAGTCCCTTTTCACCCGGGTTCAGTTCTCTTTAACCACCACGTCGAACCTGCCATCTGCCACACGGGCTTCAAGGATATCCCCCCCTTCGACTTGAGAAACCCTGTAGACCACAGTACCGTCCTCCTCTGTGAGGACAGCATAGCCGCGTTTAAGGATGGACTCGGGGCTGAGCGCTTCCAGATGTTCGGCAACCCCGTGTAATTCCTTACGGGCATCCCCGATGATCCTGATCATGGTCCTCCTCAGTCGATCTCCTAACTCATCAACCCGCTGTTTTCCATTCCGGATCTCATACTGCGGTGAAAAACGCTTGATTTGGGACTGCAGATCTGAAATCATCCAACGCTGGTCTGAGATATAAGTCAGATAGGTGCGATTGATTCGCTCTGCCAGGTCCTGAGTCAGGGCCATTAATTCCATCCGGTCAGGGACTGCCAGCTCAGCTGCCGCAGTGGGCGTGGGGGCCCGCACATCAGCGACAAAATCCGCGATCGTGAAATCCGTTTCATGGCCAACACCGCTGATGACGGGGATCTGGGAAGCGAAGATCGCCCGGGCCACCCCCTCGTCATTAAACGCCCATAAATCTTCAATGGACCCCCCTCCCCGACCCACGATGATCAAATCGACGTCTCCCCGCTTATTAAGCTTTTCCAGAGCAGCCATGATCTCCGGAGGTGCATTCTCCCCCTGCACGGACGCCGGGGAGAGGACGACATCCACCAGCGGGTACCTGCGTCGTAGGGTATTGAGCATATCCTGCAGCGCAGCCCCGGTTGGCGACGTGACCAGCCCGATCTTTTCTGGCCACCTGGGAAGGGAAACCTTATGCTCAGTGGCGAATAAGCCCTCTGCCTCCAATTTGTCTTTTAATCGTAGGTACTCCTGGTACAGCCTTCCCGCGCCCCGGGGACGAAGGAAGTCAACGTAAAGTTGATATTGGCCCCTCCGTTCGTATACACTCAGATTGCCGTGCGCTTCAACCGCATCGCCTCCTTCAAGTCGGAACTCCTGCTGAGAAGCGATATTCTTCCACATCACACAGCGCAGAGCGCTTTCAGCGTCCTTAAGGGTGAAGTACACATGACCCGATTTGGGACGCGAAACGTTGGAAACCTCCCCTTCCACCCATAGGTCCCCCAGATTAGCGTCACTTTCCATCAAATCCCTGACATACGCATTGACTTCCGTGACAGACCATGTGCGGGGGAAACCAAATGAATCCGGAACAGGCTCATCGAATGTTGTCATGTTTTCAGTATACAAAGAAGGGACGCAGGGGACAAGTTCCGGAAAGCACCCAGAGGGAGGAACATCTTCCTATCTGGCCCCACAAGAGAACACACATCTCCGTTTCAGAGAAGTTGCTCCTTGCTCGTCCACGCCTCTGGCTCCGAAAAGACCACAAAATGAAGGTCTAACCGTCCATTAAGAGCAGATATCTCCCCCAGGGATGGAAAAACGCTCCCAAGGGGCGGTGTTCCCCCATGTGATAAAATTTCCACACTATGGACCTTTCAGAACACCTCCAGACCATCCTGGATACGATCCCTCATAAGACCGGCTGTTATCTGATGAAAGACGGTGACGGTAAGGTTATATACGTCGGAAAAGCGGTCGATCTCCGCCATCGGGTACGGTCTTACTTCCACGCCAGCGCCCAGAGCAACCCCCGCACGGCCCAGCTGGTCAGGCATATACAGGACATCGATTGGATCATCGTCCAGTCCGAGCTGGAAGCTCTGATCCTGGAAATGAACCTGATCAAAGAATACCAACCTCATTTCAACGTCCGGCTCAAAGATGACAAACGCTACCCTTACATCAAAATCCATTGGCAGGACCCTTTCCCCAAGGTGACCGTAACCCGGCAGGTAAAGAGAGATGGTTCCCGGTATTTCGGACCATATACCAGCGTCTGGGCTGTGGACCAAACCCTGGATGTGCTCCGGCGCGTTTTCCCCTACTTGACCTGCAACCGTACCATCACTGGAGAAGACCAGAGAGCCTGTCTGTATTACGATATTGCCTTGTGCTCCGCACCCTGCATCGGGGAAATCAGCCAGAAAGCATACCGTGAAATGATCGGGCAGTTGGCTGATTTCCTCGACGGCCGCACGGAGCCCATCGTGGATCACCTTCAAAAGAGGATGGATCAGGCTTCAAGCGAACTCCGGTTTGAAGAAGCAGGCCAAATCCGTGATCAGTTGATCGCCATCGAGCGGATCGTTGAGGAACAGCGCATTATATCCACAGAATACAAGGACTCCGATGTCCTGGCTATTCACAGCGAAGAGGACGAAGCTTGCGTCCAGGTCTTTTTCATCCGGGGTGGCAAGTTGACAGGACGAGAATATTTCTTGGTTGAGGGAACTGAAAACACCCCCGAGAAGGATGTTCTTGCGGAGGTGATCAAACAATTTTACGATCAGGCCCCTTCCGTCCCTCCTCAAATTCTTCTTCCCAGGGAGGTGGAAGAGGCCCGGATCATTCAAAAATGGCTGGACAGCAAGCGCGGGGGGGACAAAGTTAAAATGCGTATTCCGCACAGCGCCGAGGAGGAAGGCCTGATTGAGATGGCTGCGGAAAACGCTGCTGAAATGCTGGCCGCTCACAGCAATCAAGAAAAAGCAATCCAGGAGAGAAGTGAACGGGCCCTGGATGAGCTGCAATCACATCTTGACCTCCCTGCCCCGCCCGCGCGGATCGAGTGTTATGACATCTCAAACACCCAGGGAGCTGCCCAGGTGGGAAGCATGGTCGTTTTTGAAGACGGCTCCCCTCAGAAAAGCCACTACCGCAGGTTTAACATCCGCAGTGTAAGCGGTCCTGACGATTATGCCAGCATGGAAGAGGTCATCAGCCGGCGTTTCCGGCGGTGGCGGGAGCTCATCAAAGGTCAAGGACAGCCTGGATACAACCCTGACCCATCTTTCTCCACCCTGCCTGATTTACTGTTGGTGGACGGCGGTAAAGGCCAGCTGAACCGGTCTCTTGAGGTCATCGAAGAATTCGATTTGCAGGATGCTTTTACTGTGGCTGGATTGGCGAAACAAAACGAAGATGTATATCTCCCCGGCCAGTCCCGGCCCGTGCGTTTCGACCGCAATTCCGCCGGCCTCCATCTTCTGCAAAGGGTGCGGGATGAAGCTCACCGTTTCGCGATCGCATCTCACCGCAAACGCCGCAGCCGTAAAGGACTGCAATCCAGTCTGGAAAAGATCCCCGGGGTGGGCCCAGCACGCAGGAGGGCCTTGCTCAATAAGTTCCACACCATCCAGAACATCCGTCAGGCGTCTTTAAAAGAGCTCGCATCCACCCCAAAAATCCACACCAAGCTGGCCCAGACCATCAAAGAACACTTGGACTAATCAGCATCTCATGCTAAAATGTGTCCGTGAAAAAGAACGAACAGATTGATATCCAAAAGAAGGAGGATTATGTCCCGCAGAAATCGCCCTAACTTCCAACAAATCATCATGGCAGTGATTGGCATTTTGATCGTTTTATCGATGGTCATTTCCATGGTAGCTCGTTTTTAATTCCCCTCATCGATGAATTTGCACAACTAAATAGGGGATAAGCCCTTTCAGCAACTCTCAATTCAACCCCCTGTCCAGGAGACCAGCCCCCAAAGCGGGGAGCTGGTTTTTTATTTCCTCTACCAGTTTCCCCTTCCCTGCTTGGAACACAGTCCTAGAGCTGACTTCGGAGCAAACATCTTGGCTGTGGATAAATAACACCACTCCGGAATTATTTCCCTGGTTGCCCATCAAACAGATCCCTTACCTCCCCCCTTTACTCCTCCTGGATGCTTTCCAGAAAACGAAAATGGGCAGAGGAAGGACTCTCATTTGCTCTCAACAGCGATCAAAATTCTCTCATCTTCCCTCAAGGTGAAAAAAAACTTCCCTACCATGCTAGAATGAGCCCTACAACGCGTTTTTGACACGTTCATGGACCAAGGATATCTTTTTCAGTCACATGCTTTATACTCCGGGCGCCATGAACTCGCTGTAGAATCAAAAGCGGACTTTTCATAAGGGATGAAGGATTTCAGGGCTAGAAAAGGTTGATCTACATGATTAAAAACAAGCAAATTTTCTGGGCAGCTGCATTTCTCATCGGATGGGGATTCGATTTATTCTACTGGAAAAAACCGCTGGGGATATCATTCGCCATTCACATCCTGATCTCCGTGGGCATGCTTATCTTCCTGGCCCAAAAGGAGAACAAGCGCCCTGCAGCTGGAAGCCTGTGGGTACTTGGGGCCCTCCTGGTCTTCTCTTTCCTGACTTTCATCCGCCAGGAACCCTTCACTCGGGCGCTGAACCACCTCACTTCATTGGGTTTGTTCGCGGTTCTACTCCTCACCTTTCGCGGTGGACGCTGGTTTCACTATAGTCTTGTCGATTATCTGGCAGGTGGATTTAAGCTCTTATTTCAGGCATTAATCTTACCCATCAACCTGATCATGGACAAGGAAGCAAAGGAGAGTGAGAATGATAAGGATGGGAAAACTGAGGCAGGTCCCGCATTTTGGAAACGGATCTTCCCCTACCTGAGAGGGGTCGTGCTCGCCCTCCCCATTCTCGCTGTCTTCGCTGCCCTCTTTGCTGCTGCGGACCCTATCTTCGCTGACCGCCTGCAGGATCTGACTGAATATCTGAAACTGGAACGGCTTCCTGAGTACATCGGACGCCTGGTGTTGATCATGATTTGGACATTCTTGACTGCCGGGCTGAGCCTGTACGCCATGCTGAAAAGCAAAGATGAATCATTGATTGGAGAGGGTGATTCCTGGCCCCCGAGATTCCTCGGTTTCACAGAGGCCGGGATCGTCCTCGGCAGCGTGAACCTGCTCTTCTTTTCATTTGTCTTCATCCAATTCCGGTATTTCTTTGGCGGGGAAAGCAACATTTCCCTCCAAGGTTATACTTATGCTGAATACGCCCGGCGTGGTTTCGGGGAGCTGCTGGCGGCAGCGTTCATCACGCTTCTCCTTTTTATGCTTTTAAGCTCCATAACCAACAGAGAATCCCCCCGAGAGAAAAAGGTCTTCACAGGTTTAACTGCCTTATTGACGGTTTTTATTGGCGTCATTCTCGTCTCCTCTTTCCAGCGTCTGCGCCTGTATGAAATTGCCTATGGTTTCACCCGCCTGCGAACTTACGCCCATATCTGCATCCTCTGGATCGGGATCCTTTTTTTGGGGATTCTGATCCTGGAGATTCTCCACCGGTGGCGATACTTCACCCTCACCGCTCTTATAACCCTGATAGGCTTCGTGATCACGCTCAATATCATCAACGTCGACAGCTTCATCACCCAACGAAACTTCACCCGCCACGGGGAAGACACTCCCCTGGACATCCATTATCTTAAGGGTCTGTCCAATGATGCTGTCCCCCAGCTGATACACCTTGCAGAAAGCCCCCGGCTGACCACCGACCAACGGCATGAATTATCGGCATCCCTGGCCTGCCGGGCAGCCCTGCTGCGAGACCGACCCTCCACCTGGCAGGGGTTCATCTGGTCGCGATACCGCGCAAAGTTAGAACTTTCCCAAAACCAGTCCCTTTGGAAAGATTTCCTTACCTACCGTGAGAATGATGTCTGGTTTGTGCTCATCAATGGAGAGAGAGAATACTGCAAACCCAATATCTGGGATTGAAGGTAACAAGGCTTGCAGTCAACAGGTACCCCCTAGGCACTATATAGAAACCCCGCAAATGAGCTAAGCGTCCGGGCAGCTGTCTAGCCTTCAGCCTCCTTCAAGGAAACAGCAAGCATTTTATCGCTGGCCCGGTACTTCTCGATCCAGGGGTCAGTTCTCTTTTGCAAGAACTGGTCGTGATCTTCATTGACACATAACCAACCATCTTCACTTTCCTGATGATAGGTATGGACCATACACACAGGACACCATAAAAACTTCATCTTTTTGGACATCTTTCCCCTTCCCTGCCTAACTAAATCGCGCACTTGTGGTTTACGGGAAGCCCTGGGGGAGCTCTACCCCGATCAGGAACATAGAAATCCAAGCCTGAATAGATTCCATATTGATTTCCCAAAGGTTCCCAGATAGGATTTCTCTGCTCAGCTCTACCTGTGAGGATGCAATTATTGTGCCATAAGTGAATTAACACCCCCATATCTGGTAGTATTCACCTCATTACCCCCCAATCATATGCACCTTGATCCGCATCAGCATAGTGCCCCACACCCGGCCTGTTTGGCTCTCCCGTCCGGCCACCTGAGGGGCGATGATTGTTATAAATTCGCGGATTTAAACTCTTTTGATTGTGGATCAATCAGTAAAGGAGACCTATCCCTGAGGGAAAATGTTGACGGGTATTGCCACACATGATAAAATCTCCCAGCAGTGGGCGTGTAGCTCAATGGCAGAGCAGTGGCCTTTTAAGCCATTGGTTGGGGGTTCGATTCCCTCCACGCTCACCTGCGTTTTTAAGAATGATCGTGATTACTGGAGAAATCATAAACGGATCCCTTCCGGGATCCGTTTCTTCGTTCCTGTTCCCCACCTGTAACATACTATACGCTGGTTATTTTTGTTTGAAGGAATAGCCTTCGCGCTCCAAGGCTTCCAGAAGTTCTATCCCCCGTTCAGCGTGGCGTAAGGCATGCTCATCTTCAAGCACATCCTCTTCCCAGTTTTGAAGGACCTGTAGTTCTTCCTGATAATCCTCCCAATCCAGCGCATGATCCCTCATCCATTCACTGGCATCACCGGGAACCTTTTGCAGCGACTGCTCCACGCTATCTGCTACCAGTTTCGCTGTGATTTTACTTGTTTTCTGAAGGTCTTTGCGCATGGATTGATATTTCTGGGTATCTGCCCGGTCCTTCTGCCCGATTAGAAAACACACGATTGCCAGGACAATCAAAGCCAGGCCCATTTCACTGCCTTCAAAACTGGCGCCGAATATTTTAAGGATGATCGTCCCCGCCTGCCCTACCCCATCCGGGAGGAGAATAAGCACCAACCCGATCACCATCAACACCAGCCCGGAAACAACCATCACATGCCAGAACTGGATCCCACCCTGTTTTTTTCCGGTCATCCTGCCCTCCTCATCACTTCATCCCGCGGCTGTCATCTTTTTTATAACACAGGAAAACACATTTTGTACAGAACCATCCACCCTGGGGTGCACCCCACAGCCCTGAAGTAGATCAAACGCTGAAAACAAGCAAAGATCAAGAAAAAACGAACTCACCCCAGCCCCAGAAAATAATACCTGAAAATCCGCCAGGATCCATACAGAAAGACCCACACAGACGGGTAAAGATCATAAGCCCTGACCAGGGAAGAAAAGATCGTCTGCAGCAAGCCCAAAGGGTATTCGCTGCCGGCGATCCAATTCGCGCAGAACTCGTCATTATCGCATTTCCTGGCGACCCCCCTGTGCTGGAAGACGTGTTCCAATTCATGGCGCGCCACGTAATACATCGCCTTTTCCGGCAGCGCCTCGCTGACGTATATCAGACCGTTGCAGTACACACCGTTGATATGGGTCATGTCCTCTTCCCGGACCACGATCATGGCCCGATTCAGATCTTCCTGCGTGATCGCCTGTCCTTCCCCTCTGGATATGACCAACGCGTTTAATACCTGGATTTTGTCTTCATCTACAGGGTATTTCGACTCATCACAGGCCACATATTCGAAGGACCTTTGGGGAACATGTTTTTTCATATAACGCCTGCTCCCAATTTCCAGGAAAAGGACAAAGGCGACCAGCAGGAGCAGGACGCCCAAAAAGACCTTTCCAAAGAGTTTTCGCTTCTTCATATTTCCACTGTTTTTAAGGATCCCGTTTCTTCCCGGAGCAGCCGAGAAATACCATACCACGCGGAAAAATTTTATATTTCTTCTCCATCCCCTAACCATTTATACCCCAAGCCACGCTTTCCCCTCATCAGAGCCGGCAGGAAAACGGTAAGGGCTGGCCCGAACTGAGGCGCTCCCTGTGAACCTTCTCTGACCTGATCCATGTCGGATTTCCCTAACCATGTCAACAAATTCCTTTCCCAACTATATCTCTAAAATCAGATTATTACCACATCAGCTTAGCGCACCCCAGAAAACAGCCGCCAACCAGAAGAAGTTGAAGCCAACCACAAATAGGTCGCTGGCCAGCGGGACAGGACTTCCCTCCCCACCCTTCCTCTTCCCCTTATTGAAAATCGAGACAGCGATCAAAAGAAAAAGCATCAGCCCCAAACCTGCCCAAAAGGCCAGCGTCCCCGAAGGCAGGGGCAAGATCGACAATAATATCCATCCCAGGAGGTAAAGAATTGTCAATGGGAAAAGATATCCCGCTGCACGCGTGGGCGTTGGACCTGAAAATAAACCCCAGACAAAAGAAGCAGAAATTCCACCTATCAGGGTCAGCCAAACCCTGCTTAGAACGCCCACATAATCTATCCCGCGCAATAATGCCCCCGAGGATAACGCAAATCCCAGAAATAATAGGGTGTTCCAAATCGGTTCCTGCTCGAGGATATACATGCCAACTAAAAACCCCCAGGTAGCCCCTAATAAATAAATCCACCCGGCTTCGGGGATCCATTTTCCAATGTAATGACCCAGACCAGAAATCAAACCCGCCAGGACCAGAAATGGGGCAATCCGGACAAGAAAAAGCCACATTTGGATCCTATCTCTGGGGGATACTTTGTTTTGACTCTTCAGACAGTACTCCTTCTTCAATTCCTAATAAGGAAGCAAACATCACTGTCACTTTCCGCTGAATCCGGACATGAATTTTCAGATGCTGTCCCCCAGGATCATACTGGTAAGGAAAGGCCACATCGAACTCCAGAACCAATGGGTTTGAGGGACCCAACCCATTCATTTCCGCATACCCCACAGACTGCGCAGCCACGAGGGTTTGCATGGGCGGTGCGACCAATGTGGCCCTGTGATCATCATCCAACCAATCAAAAAATTCACCGGAAGTAGATGTCGCGGTAGGTGTCACGCCTGGCGTGATCCCCACGGGAGTGGGGGTAACAGTCACACTAGCCTCTGCAGTCTGGGCCTGGATGACCTGGGTCACCATCCTATCCCCCACGACCACCAGGCCTGCTTTCGCCGCGGCGTCCGCAGCTCGTTTCAATTCCTGCCTTTCAACCATCAACCGGGCCCCATCAATGATCACAGCTAAAAAAAACAGGGTCACCATCAAGATCACAGCCACGATGATCACAACCTGCCCTTGCTGATTACTTCTCATGATTTTGATATTCCATCCGGGTTACAGCTCGTCCTGTGAGGGGGATCTCGACACTCGGCAGGGCAAGATTCATCTCATATTTGACCGTCACCGTGATCTGTTCACCCCTGGGTGCGGGAAAAGGCTGGTCGCGGGGGGGTTCATCCTGCTCCGGATCAATGTCGATGATCAGCCGGTTCGGATCTAAACCATACGCAGCACGATGCACTGCCCCGATAATTTCCTGATCCCCCCGACTCGGGTCCACGATCGTCGCCCCAGCTCTGGCCCCTTCCCAGGCTGCGTGGGTGACCGCCATTTGCGTGTAAAAAAGGACCCCGAAGTCAATTAAAGCCACCATCAACAACAATAGAATGGGCAGAACAAAAGCAAACTCAACCAATGCCTGACCCTCAAGCTTATGGATGTCTTTGTGGTTTCCCATCAGGACACGAACCCTCCATCACCTCAACGCCGGAAGAGGAAGTTTATGATAGGCGGAGCGAGATATATTAACAGCAAACTGGGAAGGAAGAAAAACACCAATGCCGGGATAATCCGAATTGGCGCTGTTTGGGCCTTGACCTCTGCTCGCTGGCGCCGGCGGGTCCGCATCAGATTCGCTTGGATCCGAAGCGTCCTACCCAGGGATGTCCCCAATTGCTCCGACAGGTTGACCGCTTCCACCAATTGTTCCACATCCGTGGAAGGTAGTCTGCTGGCCAAACCTTCCAGCGCTTCACGCCTGGAAAATCCCAACTCGATCTGCACTAACACCTGTTTTATCTCTTCCCCGAATATCCCCGTGTATCCTTTACTCACCCTCCGCAGAGCGGGGACAAACCCCAGACCCGCTTCGATCGTGAAGGTCAGCATATCCAAAAAATCCGGCAGCTCCCGGGTCACCGCCCGCTCTCTTTCTTTGATACGCCATAAAAGAAAGAGATAAGGCCCTATCATCGCCAGAAGGACTAACGAGATTTCCAGAATAACCCATCCTATACCCACCAACCCCGTTAAAAAACCCGTAACTCCCAGGCAAGTTCCTCCCAGAACCAGGACCCACCACAACGATATAAATTGCCTGGCATCCAAAGCTATCCCGGATTGGACCACATCCCTTTCATCCACCCAGTGATCAAAAAAGTCCGGAGCTTCAACCTTCTGCAACACGACCAAAAAGGGATTTCTTCTGGACCTGAATTCCCGTTTTTCTGCTTGACCTAAACGCTTTTCTGCTCGGACTCTCGCCCGGCGATCGATCATGGTGTCCAGGATAAGAAACGTGGTAAATATCACTCCCCCGAAGACAACAGCTGTCAGATAGAGGAGAGCCATCATCACACCTCAATGCGGATCAATCGAGCGACGATAACCGCACCCACCAGTTCCAGAATTCCAGATACAATCAGGACAAGGTTGCCCACCGTAGTGTTAAACAAGACGTCGATATAACCTGGAAACATAGATAACAGGCCCAGGGAAATCGGTACTAAAAGGGAAATGACCACCGCTGAAAGCCGACCCTGTGCTGTCAGGGTCCTGACCTCATTTTCCAGCTCCACTCTTTTCCGGATCACCTCTGCAAGTTCACGCATCATAACAGCCATATTTCCCCCAACCTGACGTTGTAAGGTCAATCCTTCGACCAATAAGCGCACATCCTGATTCGTCCGTCGCTCATATAATTTTCTCAACGCTTGATCGACTGTGAATCCCATCCGGATTTGGTCAGACATCAACCTCAACTCAGCTGAACTGGGAGATGACAAATTGGGAACGATGAACTCAACCGCCTGAAGCAAAGAAAACCCCGCCTGGAGGGAATCAGCCCATCGATCCAATACCCCCGGAAATTGATCCTGAAATAAGCGGCGCTGCATTCTGGCCCGGGAGTAGGTCCATGTGAGAAGTCCAACGAGGAGCAGGAAGGCGAGGAATCCACTCAACATCAGGCGCTCAGTGAGAAGATAGCCAATTAAAAATCCTCCTCCAACCGTGCCGAATAACGAGGTGACTAATGACAAAGGTTGAGAACCAAATCGAGCATCCCGCCACCACCCCAACAGCAAACGACCAAGGCCCTCTCTGAAAAAAGAGCCTAAAAAGCGGTTGATGGGATCTGACACAGAAAGGAGGGAATGCCACCACGAAGAAGGACGCCGAAAGCCTTCCTGTCTCTCCAATCGCTGTCGCCAGAACCTCCTCAAAGCCCGACCCCGGCCGACCTCAATCACAGGCAAACAAGCCGCGAAAAAGAAAAATCCTCCCACCACCCCGATCGAGTACATCAGGTGAGAGACTATAAAGGTAAAAAGGGAATCCCTTATCAACCAGGCGATGATCAAGACCCCCATATATCCCAGGATTCCCAAGCCACGAAAAGGCATTCACTCCTCCAGCTGGTTCTCCTCAACATTCACGCTGCGCTTGATCAGCGTCAAACACTGGGGTTTATATCCTGTACTCTGGAACTTCCCCTTTACACGACCATCTTCATCCAGACCCTCCCTTTCAAATGTAAATATTTCCTTTGCTTTTACCTGGAGGTTTTCCCATCCATCTTCCTGAAAGGCAAGGACTTCCGCAATGGAGACGATTTTTCGTTTTCCCCCGGGAAGCCTCTCTTGCTGGAGGATCAGATCCACAGCACTGGCAATTTGCTCCCGGATGGCAGGTTGAGGCAATTCTAATCCCGCCATCAAGACCATGGACTCTATACGTCGAACAGCATCCGCAGGAGAGTTGGCGTGAACTGTCGTCAAGGAACCAGGGTGTCCCGTGTTCATGGCCTGGAGCATGTCAAATGCTTCCGGCCCGCGAACTTCTCCCACAATGATCCGGTCCGGGCGCATGCGCAAAGCATTTCGAACCAATGTCCGAATGGTTATTTCTCCTTTGCCTTCAATGTTGGGAGGGCGCGCTTCCAAAGATACCAAGTTGTCCGCTGCCAGCTGCAGTTCTGCGGTGTCTTCAATGGTCACAATCCGCTCGCTTTGGGGTATGCAGCGAGAGAGGGCATTCAAGGTGGATGTCTTTCCCGATCCTGTACCCCCAGAAATTAAGATATTAATCCGGGCCTGGACACATGCCTGAAGGAAACGCGCCATGTGGTCTGATAAACTCCCCAATCCCACCAAACGAGTTAAGGTGAAGGGAGTGGCAGAAAATCGACGGATGGTCAAAGCTGGGGAACGCATAGCTAGCGGGGGAATAATGGCGTTAACCCGTGATCCATCAGGCAGTCTGGCATCCACAAAAGGCACAGATTCATCCACACGCCGCCCAAGCGGGGCAACAATGCGATCAATGACATTGAGGATATGTTGGTTATCCCGGAATGCAGCCTGGACCGTTTCTAATTCCCCATCCTTCTCCACAAATATTTCATCCGGCGCGTTAACCATTATCTCCGTCACCTGTGGATCGTGCAAATAGGGTTCCAGGGGACCAAAGCCCACAATGCGGTTGACAACCCCCTCGATCAACTTTTCCTCCGTACGATGGGGGAGGATTTCTTCCTCCCGACGCAGGAATGTTTCGACGATCTCAGACAGAACCTTTCGATCTCCCGCCAACGATTCGCGTTCCTGATCACTTTCCACCCGTGATTGGATGTACTCTGTGGTCAAATGATGCAGGCGGTCTTCTAGTTCCGCATGCTTTTGAGAAACCACACCCTCCCCTCCTCCCCTTTTCATGGATTCAGGAATCCCCCATCTTCAGCGATCCACATACTTCAGAACTTTTTTAGCCATTCGCCGGAATGATTTTCCCAATCTGCTGTTTTTCCGTAAAACACATGGTTGACCATAACTGACATTCGACCAGACACCGTTGGGATCCATAGGCAGCACTGAAAAAACCTTCAAGTCTAAATGCTCAGCAATTTCTTGGGGTTCGACAGCAGCTCCCGGGCTGTTTTGATTAATCACCAGTCCCGCTGTGATCTCCTTTTCCGGTATGGCATTCAGATATCGTCTTGTTGAGCGGAGGCAGGGGACATCCGGCGTAAGCACCATCAATCGTAGATCAGCATACAAATACGCAGCCCTGTTCACGCTTCCCCATCCAGAAAATGTATCAAGGAAGATCACCTCATATTTTTCCCGGAAAGCACCCAACAAAGATTCGATATCTGCTTGGCCCAAAGGTTCATCTTTTGAAAATTTTGGGGGGCAGGCGAGTAAATCCATTCCCGGCCGATATTCCGTGACTGCCAGACGCAGATGCTTATCTGTCAGCTCATCCATGACGGGCAGCAAATCTGCCCAGGAACGCTCCGGCTCGAGGTCAAGGAGCACATCCGCGGTTCCCAGACCCGGACTGAGATCAATCAAAGCTGTGGAGCGCTTTTGTCCCAGGCCCACAGCTACCCCCAGATTGGTGGCTATTAGACTTTTCCCCACCCCACCTTTGGCGGAAAAGATACCGATCACACTACCCATCCCCTATCCTCCTGCAGGTCGCAGCAGCACGAGCATCTGGTATTCATTGGATCGAGCGTAAAGAAGAGACAGCGCCTCCTGATCGTCGACCGCAAAGATATAGGCAGGTGTGTCTTCATCCACCGGCAAAGCGACAACCTGAACTTCGGTGGCGATGAAACCTGCATTTTTCAAGCTTTTCCCGGGTAGAACGGATGCGATTTCTATACGGTCTCCTTCAGATAAATCCGGAGGAGCAGCGATGAACCAGTCTACAGGCACGCGCACACACCAGGTTTCAGAAGGGCACCGCTGAGCTACAGCCCCTCCTTTCCCCCCTGTCAACTTCTCCGGGATGACGATCTCTCCCTTTACCAGGGGATAGAGGGTGACCTTTCCAACCGCCTGCTCCTCAAAGTTGAAATGGGACTCAGGGACTGCCCCTCTGGGAACCTCCCGAACTTCAATCATATCTGTGGTTAAGGCAGTACCAGTTTCGATCTTCTGCCGGGAAAAGACAGCAGAAATTTTTTCCCCGGGGGCATAACGCTGTTGGCGGGAAAAAAATTGAAAGACAAGAACGCCAAAAAGAACAGCCAGCAGGACCGCGACCAACACATAGAACCGGGTCCGCCTGCGAACCGCAGCTTGCCAATCAGGAGTCGTGGTGGGCGCCTTTCTCGAAGGTCCCTGATTCTTTCCCCGCTTATTGACCATCACCCCGATCCTCCCTATCCCCTCTTCCTCAGTAAAACATCCATCCCCTTATTCCCAGTGTACAAAACCCCCATTTGCATGTCAATAGTCAAACAGGTTCGTTGAGTATCTGCTATAGTATGAAGGGAAAAGTGGATAATACTGCTTATGAAACCCGCAGCTCATAAAGGGGGGAAAGTCAGGTCGGATAAACTTTTTCAACTAACACTCTTGATTCACGGATCGGATCAAGTTAGTATTGAATTATCCTTGACTGCACCTTGAACCTGAATAAATTCATTCATATCCAATTTCTTCACTGATTAGAGATGGATCAGATCACAAAACACGTTTTCAAATTAAAAAGCATCCCCATCTGCAATGTCTATCTCCTGGATGTTGAAGATGGATATTACCTGGTGGACAGCGGTTTATTCGGTTATGCTGAGGTCATCAGAGACGAGCTGGAGGGAGAAGTGGGCCCGCTCTCCAACTTGAAAGGCATTCTCCTCACCCACGGGCACGGGGATCACATCGGCAACGCCCCTGCCCTCGCAAAAAGAAGCAGCGCTCCGGTCATGGGTCACGAAGCTGACCGGCTCTTCTTCCAGAAATCCCCTGACATTCCCGCAAAATCTCCGTTTCAACGCGCGCTGCTCCGCCTCGCGGACCGTTTTCTCTTCCGGCAGCCTCCCCTTATGGTGGACATTTTTTTAGAGGAAGGGCAGGAAATCCTCTCCAGCAGCGGGTGGGAAGTGGTCCATACGCCGGGACACACGCCGGGCAGCATCTCTTTTTACCAACCCGAGCAAGGGGTGCTGCTGTGCGGGGATGCACTATTTAACCAGCACCCCGCCACCCGCGTGAGAGGTCTGCGCCTGCCGCTTCCCCTGATTTCCGTTGACAGCCGGACTGCCCGGGCTTCTGTAGAAAAGCTCGCCCAATTAGACCTCAAAATCATCTGCCCGGGCCATGGGTTCCCTCTCACAGATAACTTGAGCCAAAAATTACAGCGGCTTCTCGGAAGCAAGACCCGCACAAAAAAGGTTTGAGACATGGTCAAAACGGGAAAGCACCTATGAAACCCACCCTGAATGGCACAAGGTTCGGATCCATTGATGTGGGGAGCGAGCGGATCAAGCACGATATCCTCATCCGCCTGGACAGCACGGTGGAAAAACGGAAGAAAAACCTTTCCAAAGAGATCTTCGGCACCTCGCACACCATTTCCCTGGCCGAAGCGGAGCACATCTACGAGGCAGGGGCGGAGGGTCTGCTGATCGGGGGCGGCCAGTTTGGGCGGGTCAAACTTTCCCCGGAAGCGGAGGCATTTTTTCAGGAACGGGACTGCCAGGTGGAGATCCACCCTACGCCCAAAGCCATCCAACGCTGGAATGAGATCCCGGGGGATTGGATCGGCCTCTTTCACGTCACCTGCTGAAAACTCACACGGTCCTCCCCCACCCTCCATTTCTGCCGGCACAGACCGGGATCCAAACGAACACCTCCATTCTCTGAAGGGTATCCCCATGCTCCCTCTCGCTTTTCGGCGGCGAGATTGAACCCCCCTAAACATGTTCGCCAAAATACGCACAATATCCGCTACAATGAAAGGGAGATGGAAAAAAGACCGCGATGTGGAGGATGCGGAGGAAACCATGTCTGACATTCCTACCTTGACCACCAAGCGCTTACAACTCAGGCCTTTCAGGATGGATGATGCCCCTGTTGTGCAAGAACTGGCCGGAGCCTATTCCATCGCCGCCCATACGACCGACATCCCTCATCCCTACCCGGATGGTGCAGCCGAGGAATGGATCTCCACCCACGCAGAAACCTTCGCAAAAGGAACAGGGGTAAATTTCGCCATTACCCTCAAGGAGAAGGGCACCTTAGTGGGTGCGATCGGTATTTTCATCAAAAAACAGCACCACCTTGCAGAGCTGGGATACTGGATCGGAGAACCTTTCTGGAACCAGGGCTACTGCACCGAAGCCGCCCGGGAGGTGATTCACTACGGTTTTGAGAAACTCGATTTAAATCGAATCCAGGCCCGGTATATGGCAAAAAACCCCGCCTCCGGGCGGGTGATGGAAAAAATCGGCATGCAGCGCGAGGGCACCTTGCGGCAGTCCCTGCACCGCTTTGACTCCTTCGAAGACGCACATGTCTACGCCATTCTGCGCGAGGAATTCGAAGCCAATTAGGAAGGACTCATGCTTTATCGGACACATGGTGGACTCGATATCTCGGAAATCGGCATCGGTTGTTATGCCTTGAGCGGTGCCTACGGCCAGAAAGACCCTGAAGCCTTCAAAGCCATGCTTCGCAGGGCTTATGAACTGGGGGTCAATTTCTTCGACACGGCGGATGCTTACGGGGATGCGGAGGCCATCCTGGGTGAGGTGGTCAAACCCTTTCGCGAGGAGGTCCTCATCGCCACCAAAGTGGGGGTGAAGGAGAACACCAAGCCCAATCTCTCAGCGGAATACCTCCAATCCTCTTGTGAGGAAAGCCTGCGTAGGCTGGACACGGAATACATCGACCTTTACCAGATCCACTTTGACGATCCGGAGACGCCTGTCGAGGATACCATTGCAGCCCTGGAGGAACTCAAAGAGCAGGGGAAAATCAGGCATTACGGCCTGGGGCACCTATCCCCTTCCCGGGCCAAGGAGTATAGTGAGCTCGGTAATGTATTTTCCATGCTGCTGGAATTAAACGCGGTAGCCTGGGACAGCCACCATGATCTTCTGCCCCTGTGTAAAGAATATGACCTGGGTATGATCGCTTTCAGCGTCACAGGACGGGGGCTGCTGACCGGGAAATTCCAGGAAGTCCCCACCTTCGAAGCGGGTGATATCCGCAACCTGGATACTTTATTTCAACGGGAGCGCTACCAATATGGGCTCCAGGTGATGAAGAAATTGTCCGAAATGGGAAAACGCTATGGTAAGACGCCTGCCCAGGCTGCTATCGCCTGGGTTTTAGCCCAGGAAGGGGTGATCTGTGCCCTGACCGGGCCTTCCACTATCCCGCACCTGGAGGAAAACCTCCAGGCCAGCGGATGGCGCTTCACCTCCGCCGAATTGGATGAGTTCTCCCAGTTCCTGGTAGAAAAGGAGGAGAAATATAACCGACTGGCGGAAGATAACCTGGTGGCCATCCTCACAGATCCGCTTCCAGCAGATCCCAGAACCGCCTTTAGAGACCTCGTTTACGTGATGGAGACAGCCCTGCGACTGAGTATGGTTGAGGAATCTGAGGTGCTTCCCACTTTCTTTGAACTTTATGACCTGCGAAAAACGTTAGATCAAAAGTCCGGGTCGAGTCTGGATGCCATTCAAGCTGAATTGCGCGAGATGATCTCCCCCCGAAATCTTCCCCCACGGTGATGATAGAATATATGCCAGATTTCCCTGATGCGATGCCGGAGCCTGTATTTTATTGACATGTCAAAAAGTGTCAACTGCTCTCCCGGTCATCATCCCGGGAAAATGAGAAGAAACCCAAACCTTCCTCAAAGCTATAATCCCCATCCCGAACATACCCTGCCCCCAAGCCATAATAAGAAGGAGTGAAATGAGCGAGGAAAGAGAACACCAGACTTCACCTCAACAAGGAACCCAGCCCTGGAAGCAGCCCTGGCAGGATGTGATCCAGAATTGGGAGGTTGACCCTGAAGAGGGGTTATCATCGGAAGAAGCGAAAAAACGACTGAATCAATACGGTCCCAACCGCCTGGAGGAGACCGAACGCAGAAGCGCCCTGTCCATTTTCATCGAACAGTTTAAAAACATAATCGTCCTCTTATTGAGCGGAGCGGCTGCGCTTTCCTTCGCGTTCGGGGAATTTGTGGAAGGGGTTTCCATCCTGGCTGTGATTGTGTTGAACGCCCTGTTAGGGTTTTTTACCGAACTGCGCGCGGTGCGCTCCATGGAAGCCCTCCGGGAACTGGGCCGGATGAAGACCAAAGTCCGCCGTGAGAAGTCCATCCACAATATATCCGCTGAGAAGGTCGTGCCGGGAGACATCCTGATCATCGAAAGCGGCGATGTGATCACCGCCGATGCCCGGCTCCTGGAAGCCAACCGCCTTCAGGTGGATGAAGCCTCCCTGACCGGGGAATCCGTCCCGGTGGGGAAGACGACTTCAGCCCTTAAAGGTGAACCTCCCCTCGCGGAGCGCGAAAACATGGTCTACAAGGGCACCGCGGTGACCCGTGGTTCAGCCCGGGCCGTGGTGGTGGCCACGGGCATGGACACCCAGCTGGGGGACATATCATCTCTGGTTGATAAGGCAGAAGAAGAGCGCACGCCTCTTGAAAAACGGCTGGACCAGCTGGGAGAACGCCTGGTATGGATCACCCTTGGGATCGCAGCTCTGATCGCCGGTCTGGGCATCGCTCTGGGCAGGGATGTGTATTTGATCCTGGAAACAGCCCTCGCCCTGGCAGTGGCAGCAGTCCCTGAAGGACTACCCATTGTGGCTACCATCGCCCTGGCCCGCGGCATGCGCCGTATGGCAGAGCGCAACGCCCTGCTCCGCCAGTTATCCGCTGTAGAGACCCTGGGATCGACCACCGTCATCCTGACCGACAAGACCGGGACCCTGACCGAAAATGAGATGACCCTGAAAAAGATCGCTCTGGCGGAGGACGACGTCCGGCTGGATCAAGGGCCCAACTCGCAAAAAACCTTTTTCCTTAACGATCAGGAGATCGACCCCGGCCAACATACCCACCTTCACCAGACGCTCCGGGCCGGGGTGCTGTGCAACAACGCTGAACTGCACTCCCAGGACGGCAGTGGTGAGGATATCGGCGACCCCCTGGAAATCGCCCTTTTACAGGGCGCGTATCAGGCAGGGATGACGCGGGAAGCGCTTTTAGAGGAATACCCAGAGGAAAGGGAAATCGCCTTTGACCCGGAAGTGAAGATGATGGCCACTGTCCATGAACAGGCCCCACAAGGGGGAGGAAACTACCTGGTGACTGTGAAAGGAGCTCCTGAGGCCGTTCTCGGGGTGAGCGAAACCCATCTCACCCCCCAGGGTAAAGAACCCCTGGAAGAAGATGACCTGAAGCGCTGGGAGAAGCGCTTTACATCCCTGGCCGCGGAGGGATACCGTGTCCTTGCCCTGGCCCAGCGTGAGGGGCAAGACCCTTCCGCGAATCCCTACCAAAACCTGACCTTCCTTGGCGTGGTTGGTCTGATCGACCCAGCCCGTGAGGATGTCGAAGAGTCCATTCAATCCTGCCAGGATGCTGGCGTGCGGGTGGTGATGGTTACGGGCGACAAAACTCAGACCGCGGAAACCATCGCCCAGAAAGTGAATCTAGTGAAAGGGTCTGAACCAGACACGAAGCGGGGGAAGAATCTACCCCAGGAAGAAAACCTTGATCAGCAGGTCACACAGGCTGACATTTTCGCCCGGGTCGATCCCGGCCAAAAACTTTCCCTGGTCTCCTCTTTCCAGGAAAGCGGAGAGATCGTGGCCATGACCGGGGACGGGGTAAACGACGCTCCGGCATTGAAGAAGGCGGATATCGGTATCGCCATGGGCCAACGTGGAACCCAGGTCGCCAAAGAGGCAGCAGCCATGGTCCTCAAAGATGACGCCTTTTCAACCATTGTGGCTGCGATTGAACAGGGCCGGAATATCTTCAATAACATCCGGAAATTCGCCCTCTACCTATTATCCTGCAATACGAGTGAGATTTTCGTGGTTTCCTTTGCTTCCTTCACCAGTCTTCCCCTCCCCATCCTACCTCTACAAATTCTGTTCCTCAATCTGGTGACGGATGTCTTCCCGGCCCTGGCACTCGGGGTGGGAGCTGGGAATCCCCAGATCATGAAACAACCCCCGCGGGACCCGGATGAGCCCATCCTGACACGAGAACACTGGTGGGGGATCAGTGCTTATGCCCTCCTCATCAGCCTCAGCGTCCTGGGAGCGTTTGGCCTGGCCCTCGCTCGTTATGAGATGGGCATTGATAAAGCGGTCACAGTAGGATTCCTGACCCTGGCATTCGCTCAATTGTGGCATGTCTTCAACATGCGGGGGTTGGGCACAGGGGTGCTGCGCAACGAGGTCACCGAAAACCCCGCTATCTGGGGAGCTCTGGCCCTGTGCATCGGTCTACTCCTGCTCGCTACCTATCTGCCCTTCCTGTCCAACCTTTTGGACACCGCCCCTCTCGGGCTTCAGGGCTGGATGCTTGTCATCCCCCTGAGCCTGGTCCCGCTCCTGCTGGGTCAGATCGGGAAAGCGTTGGGATGGGGACAGACGTAAACCCATTTACATCACCTAATTTCCAAAAATCACCTGACCTCCCGAGATATCCCTGCTTTGCAGACGGGAAATCACTCGAGATTCGCGGAAAGCGTATAAAGCTCGGTTCCAGGCGCACCCCTGATAACCCCGTCTTTGATGATCATGGACCAGTTTTCCACCCGTTCAAAAGGGTCTCCCCAGCAGATATCATTGCGGGTCTCTTCATGCCTTTGCGCTACAGCGACGGTCCCGGACAGGACACAGGTCGCTGGATCAAAGGTCCCCTGATAAATCTTTTCAACAGTCACCCGGCAGTAATCCCCGTCCCCATAATCGGTCTGATAGTCAATCAACAGACTTCCTGTGACGGGTCCTCCACTCAATGAAAAACTCAGATCAAAATGGTTATCATGATCCCGGTGGTAGAACTGATCATCGACAATCTTGACAACCTTTCCAGAGCTGGTAGAAAGGATGTCCTGGTATGCCGTTTCACAAGTGGCAAAGGCATCCTCAAAGCAGTCCCCCGCTCTGGCGCGTTCTTCCAGGCAAACCTGGTAGGGTTGGAAGTCCCCGCAGCGTTTGTCGGAGTTCAGCAAATCAGGCAGGACTTCATTCTCCCAGAATGAGGTGGACCACCAATCCGTCTGGCACGTACTCTCTCCTCCGTCTTGAGCATCCTGGTCTCCCTCCTCATCCTCCAGGACCCCAGCCGCTCGGGCGATGTTGATCTGGCCCTGCAGCAGGCGCTCCACCCCGTGGAAAACCATCTGCTTCATCTTCTCCTGGGCCGTGCTCTTGACCGCCTGCTTCGCCAAGCGGCGGACCACTTCACCGCTCAAGCTCCCCCCGCTGACAACCACATTGAAAGCCTCATCCCCCACGTTGCGGAGGATATTTCTCCCCACTGGACCGATCCGGCGCCACAAATTGGCCGAGTTCCGCTTGATCGAATGCCACCAACGCGTCAGCACTTTGCGCCGGTCTCCTCCCCGCAGCCTGCGTAAAAAACTAATCCGGTTCGTTAACCGCTGACGTTCCGCTTTACAATAAGTCTCCAGCTTCTGGACTGCTGTCCTATCGCCCGCCGATTGGTAGCGTCTCTTCAGCTGACGGCAGTTAGCGTCATGATCATTGCGCTCCTGCTTGGTGGCGTGGATCATCCGGTCCAAGACTTCTTCCGCGCCTTCCGTCTGGCGCACTGCCGGAGCCAGTGCCATCAGCCCCGGGACATGAGCTGCAGTGTCCAGATTGGCTTCATCCTCCAGCAATGCGTCGCTTAAGTAGAACAGGGTACGGGCCTCCCCAAAGGACCGGTCCGGACCCTCCGCCTGACCCGTACCAAATGGTACCAGGCTGAGGCTGAATACTAAGAACAGGATCCATGATTTCGTTTTGTAGATCATCCGCTTTCTACTCCTCATTCCATGTTAATATTTCTCCCCATACATCTTCCCGGGCGGGCAATAACTGGAGCGCTCAGGTTTCAGGGGGTCCCAAACCCAAACCCGCTGACACTGCTGTTGTTCCCGTTCACTCCGCCAAGGATCTTCCCATCCTCCAGAGTGGCCTGCCACGGGACCGTAGCCGAGCGGGTGACCGGGCAGGAACCCCCACTGCACACGCTGGCACAGGCCGTCCCCTCGTAGACTTCGGTGACCTGGGCTGTGCCGCTCAAAGTGCAGGTCTCCACATCCAAGGTGCCGCTGAGCGTGCTGGTGATCCTGATCGTGCACAGGTGGCGGTCCTGTAGAATGTAGCTGATATTTCCGCTGACCCCACCGCCGCTGGCGTTGTAAACCAGGCTGCCCGCGACGTTTTGGGCTTCACTGTGCATCACAGTCACTTTTTTCGTCACCGGCCCACCGGTTTCAGTACGCGGGATGGCTCGATAAAGATGTTCACAGGCTATCAGCGCTTCCTCCTGGCATACCCCCTGTACCCCTTGATCTTGCAAACAAGATTTATACATAGCAATCGCTGTTCGCTGGCAGGCCCGACCTTCCGCAATAAGCTGCGGTTGGACAACCTCTTCCCAATACGGTGCCACCCAGCTGAGGTCCCCGGGACAGTCCTCTTCCTCCTCGTCCTGGCTGTCGGAGGACTCAGGATCTTCACCCTCGCTGAGCACATCATCATCGAACTGGTCTGCATCCCCTTCCAGGAACTGGGGGTCATCTCCCTCATCCCCCTCCTCATCCCCCAGCACCCCGGCCGCCCGGGCGATGTTGATCTGGCCCTGCAGCAGCCGCTCCACCCCCCGGTAGGTCATCTGTTTCAGTTTCTCCCGGGCCGTGCTCTTGACCGCCTGTTTCGCCAAGCGGCGGACCACCTCACCGCTCAAACTGCCCCCGCTGACCACTGTGTTGAAGGCTTCATCGCCCACTTTCCGGAGGATGTTCCTGCCCAGCGGTCCGATCCGGCGCCACAGATTGGCCGAGCCCCGCTTGACCGAATGCCAAAAACGCGTCAGCACTTTGCGCCGGTCCCCTCCCCGTAGCCTGCGTAAAAAACTAATCCGGTTCGTTAACCGCTGACGTTCCGCTTTACAATAAGATTCCAGCTTCTGAACTGCTGTTTGATCTCCAGCCGACTGGTAGCGCCTTTTCAGCTGGCGGCAGTTGGCGTCATGATCATTGCGCTCCTGCTTGGTGGCGTGGATCATCCTGCCCAGAACCTCTTCCGCGCCTTCCGCCTGGCGTACAACTGGAGCCGGGGCCATCAGCCCCGGGACATGAGCTGCAGTGTCCAGATTGGCTTCACCCTCCAGTAATGCGTCGCTTAGGTAGAGCAGGGCGCGGGCTTCCCCAAAGGTCCGTCCTGGACCCTCCGCCTGACCCATACCAAAAGGCACCAGGCTGAAACAAAAAACCAACAACAGCATCCATGCTTTCACAGTGTTACTCATCTGTTACTCCCTCCTCAATCAGGGCCAGGGCTTCCAGATAACGCAGCTCGCCATCCACCAGGCCAAAGGTCAGCGATTCTCCGTAATACAGGTCCCCATTTTTCAAAAACTCCTTCTCCAGGGGGATTTCCAGATATGTAGCTAACCCCGCTGCAGCCAGGACCTCATCCAGGCTCATATAAGCCCCGAACTGCTCCGGATCATAGGGCATAGGTGCCAGCTGCCCGATTTCACTTATATCCAGCTCATCCTCTCCGCTCAGCTCGCCGTTGATGAACGTGTACCCCACACCCCGGGAGTAGTAATCCCAGCTCTCTAATCGGACATCGCGCAGCGACCCGTCCATAGTTTCTTCTTCATAAAAAAGCAGGGTGAAAGCCTCCGGGGCACCGAGCTCGGCCTGAATCCCCGCCTGATCCGGAGTCAAGCTGTATCCCACCCCCGATGAGCCCCCAGGCACCGACCCCTCAATCAATGTAGGGGCTTCCTGATAACCCTGCCAACCCGCCCACAGGAAAATTCCCCCCAGCAGGATCAGGATCGCCAGGATCCCCCCGCAACCGATCCCCAGCGGAATCCAGATCCTTTTTCCCTTCCCGTTCCCTGAAACTTGTTCAACCTTTGCCATCGCTGGAGCTCCTTTCGTTCCTATGACTGACCGGCCCCAGCACTGAAACGACCTATCCTCCCACACTGTCGGCGGGAGGATCCAGACTGGGGATAGATATTGACCTCGAAAAAAGATAAGATTGAAAGCCGCCTTACCCTCCCGGATCGGCCACCAACCGCACCGCGTTCCGGATCAGAAAGGCACCTTTCCAAATCCACATTTTACCCAAATTTGGGGGAAATGGGGGCAGAATGTGACTTTTTTCACCTATTATCTGGCTGCCATCTACGTCTTTTCAGCCCCGGGGACCTTCCCCGCTCCCATGATAAAATAGGCCTATGGACCTCTTTGACCACGCCATGAAAGAACGCATGAAAAAGAAAGCCCCCCTGGCAGCCCGCATGCGCCCGGAAACCCTGGATGAGTTCGTGGGGCAAGAGCACATCGTCGGTGAAGGGCGACTCCTGTACCGGGCCATCCAGGCCGACCGCATCTTCTCCTCTTTGATCTTCTGGGGACCGCCCGGAACGGGGAAAACTACCCTGGCCATGATCATCGCCAACAAGACGGAGTCGCACTTCGTGACCCTCTCCGCGGTCATGGCCGGCAAGGCGGACCTGCGGGAGGTGATCAAGGGAGCCCGTGAGCGGCGTAAAATGGTTCAGAAACGGACCATCCTCTTTGTGGATGAAGTCCACCGCTGGAACAAGGCCCAGCAGGACGCGCTTTTGCCCCATGTGGAAAACGGGACCATCACCCTCATCGGCGCCACAACTGAAAATCCCTATTTTGAAGTCATCGGCGCTTTGGTTTCCAGGTCGCGGATCTTCCAGTTGAAATCTCTCACCGACGCGGACATCCGGAGCCTGCTGCAGCGTGCTTTACAAAACCAGGAACGGGGTTACGGCCAGCTGGATATCGTTCTCGATCAGGACGCGGAGGACCATTTAATCCGCGTGGCCGGAGGGGACGCCCGCAACGCCCTCAATGCCCTGGAACTGGCTGTGGAATCCACCCCTGAAAATGAAGAAGGGCAGATCCACATCCCCCTGGAGGTGGCCCAGGACTCCATCCAGCGCCGGGCTGTGCTGTATGACAAAGACGGAGACGCCCATTACGACACCATCTCAGCCTTCATCAAAGCCATCCGCGGCTCTGACCCGGACGCCGCCCTGTACTGGCTGGCCAAGATGCTCTATGCCGGGGAAGACCCCCGCTTCATCCTCCGCCGCCTGCTGATCTCCGCCGGGGAGGACATCGGCCTGGCGGATCCCATGGGCCTGGTGGTAGCCAACGCCGCCGCCCAGGCCTTCGACTTCGTGGGTCTCCCGGAAGGCGTCTACCCCATCGTTGAAGCCACCCTGTACCTGGCCACCGCGCCCAAATCCAATTCCACCGGTGCTTATTTCAAAGCCTTTGACCTCATCGAACGCTCCAGCCGCACGAATGTTCCCTCCCACCTCAAAGACCCCAGCCGGGACCGCAAAGCGCTGGGACACGGGAAGGGGTATGAATATCCTCATTCCCACCCGGACCACTTCCTGCCCCAGCAGTACCTGCCGGAAGAATTATTAGGGACGTATTTTTACCAACCTTCAGAACAGGGCTATGAGCAGGAGGTCAAAGACCGTCTCCAGCGCTGGCGGAAAGCGCAGCGCGAGGCCCTGGGCATTGAGGAAACCGAGGACGTGCCCGATCTCTCCGAAGAGGACATCAAATCCATCAAAGGGCGCCACAAAAAAGGCACATAACCACCACCCGGACCCTGAAATCCACCCCGGTTCCAGGCCTTGAGTCAGGGAGGAACATCCATGAGCAGCCCCCCACAAGAACACCGATTGGCTTTATTAGGTTTTGGAAACGTAGGCCAGGCCTTTGCCCGGCTCTTGCTGGAGAAGGAAAACACACTCAAAGAGGAAAGAGGGGTCGTTTTCAGGGTCACGGGCATCGCCACCGGCAGCCACGGCAGGGTCATCGATCCGGAAGGGATCGATCTTGAAAAAGCCCTCTCCCTCCGCCAATCAGGTGACAACCTTGACGGGATCAGCTCCTTCCCTATCAAAGATAGTCAATCATTCATCTCTGACGTACCTGCGCACGTCCTTTTCGAATCCACCCCCGTGAACTACCAGACCGGGCAGCCAGCCCTGGATTACCTGCGGGCTGCCATACAACGCGGGATGCATGTCATCACAGCGAACAAGGGACCCGTGGTCCACGGGTACCGGGAATTGGTGGATCTCGCCCGAAGCCGCGGGAGGTCCTTTCTCTTTGAGTCCACCGTGATGGACGGTGCGCCGGTATTTTCCATGGCGCGGTGCGGGCTGCCGGCAGCGGAGGTCACCGGGATCCAGGGCATCCTTAACTCCACCACCAACTTGATCCTGACCCGCATGGAACGAGGCCAGAGCCAGGAGGAAGCTGTTGCTTATGCGCAGTCTATGGGCATCGCGGAGACCGACCCCAGCGGGGACCTGGACGGATGGGACGCTGCTGTGAAAATGGCTATTCTGGTCAACGTGCTGATGAAAGTCCCCCTTAAATTATCAGATGTGGACAGGACAGGCATCCGGGAAATCAACCAAAATGAAATCAAAGAGGCAGCCGAGAAAAACAAGCGCTGGAAGCTGGTCTGTTCCGCGCAGCGCCAGGAGGGGCGAAAAAGCGAGGTGCTGGCGCAGGTCCAACCCCGCCTGGTCGAACCATCCTCCCCGCTTTACCATCTCAGCGGTACCTCTGCCCTCCTCCAGGTGGAAAGCGATGTCCTGGGAACCATTACGCTCCAGGAAGAAGAACCCACACCGATGACGACAGCGTATGGGTTCTTAGCAGATCTCTTGAACGTAGTAAAGAAGGGAATATCCTCCGGGCAGTTATAAGATTTCAAGTAAGATTGAGGCTGCTTGCTCGACAAGCACCGAACAGGGTTCCTCCCCGCTCGAACCATATTTGCTTTCCCGCAGTTCCCCGCAAATCAAAGAGCCAAATCCAGATTGAAATCGCTGGCGGTAAGCCAGGACCTTCTCCTGGCAGTGACTATCATTCACATCTGGGCTGGAACGCCCGTACACAGCTCCAATGATTAAAACCCCAGAAAGGAAAGCGCCGCATAGGTCCTGATAATTCAAACCCACACCGCCCCCCAAACCGGTTGTCATCTGTATCGTCCGATCCTCCAACTCACCCAAAACATGCTCGCCAACGGCGATCATCACCGCCTCCGATCAATGATAACCGCGTTGCACAAGACGTCCAGCCCGTTTTGACGGTACTAGTTTGTCAACCATACCACACTCCTTATAAAGAATACCCTTTCTTTAAAAACTAACCTCAGCATCTATACGATCGGTATAGAAATTGACAGATAACTCAATTAATGAAAACCTAATTTCCTCGGCCCCCGATCAAAGATGCCCTCCATCAACGTTCTATCTTAATCACCTTCCCTGCACCCACCTCGATATATCGATCGCCAAATTCTCGTGCGAACATCTCGCGGGTCCTGACTCCCGAACAATGACAGGGAGCAACCCGCTCCACCCTTAAGCGCTGGAATTCATCAAGCACCCATTGCACATGGACCTCACTCTTATTGAAAAGGTGAAACCCTCCCAAAACCAGGGTGGGGTTTTCGCTGTAATGGTTTTTCGCCCAACTTACCACCGTCACCACCCCGGGATGAGCACACCCCGTAATCACCACCAAACCATGGGTGGTATCCAGGATCAGGGCCTGTTCAGGAGGTGGGCCATGGATCTCTCCGGTAGTGTATATCCTCTCATATAATCTCTGCTCCGGCGTCACCTCCACGACTTTGACCATTTTCCTCAGACCCGCTTTATAGGATGCGGAGAAAGATGGCAGCAGGTATACCACTGGGCGACCCCCGCTGTTCAATATCGCCTGTAAACCGCCGATATGGTCCTTATGGGCGTGTGATAAAACGACCTTATCAAGATCCTGAGGGTCAATCCCCATCTCTTTCATATTCGTGAGCAGCAAAGTACCCGAGGCACCTGTATCAAACAGGATCTTCTCCTCCTCATATTCCACAAGAGCAGCGAATCCCCAATCCGTTTCCAAACCTTTCCGATAAGGGAAGTTATCATAAAGAATGATTATCTTAAAGCCAGGTGGGTCATCAGATATTTGATCTGCCGGGGTTTTCGCTCTCGTTTCCCCCTCCATTGGCGTCAGAGATGAATGTTTCTTCGGTTGAACGGTTTCCGTTGGAATGGGGGTCACACTCGTTGTCGGTGCTATCTTTCCATATCCTTTGTTTTGTCCAGACAGCGAACTGCAGCCGACAGTCAAGAACAAACACAGGATCATGAAAAAAGAAAAGCAGGCTTCCTTTTGCGGCACAGGATCCCGGAGGTAGATAAACCCCACCTGCTGCTTCACAGATTACCCCTTTTCCAAACCAACAATCATTTTTTCCCTTGAAATTCAAGGGGGACCTGGAAAGTCACCCCCAGATCATCAAACGATGATCAGAAGAGGATGAAACCAACAAAAGTGAAAACACTACCCCGTCCAACCTGAGTATAATACACAAACAAGGATCCCCTGCACCCTCATTTCAATACAAAGTTATAAAACTTTTTAATACATAAAGCAGGAAAAGATGTCTTCCCAGCAAGCGCAAGATGGAATCCGGACCAGAATAATGAAGCAACCCTCCCGGAAAGAGTATGGGTTCTTATCATTGGGGGCGATATTAAGCGTCAATGCCGTGATTATGGGAAGCTTCCTTGCCCTCCTCTTTCTGCCAAACCACCTTTCCCCTCCTCACAACACATTGGAGCCCACCCCGGAAGTCTCGTCCACCCCTACTCATACGCCAACCCCGACCGCTACACCGTTCCAAGCTTCTCCTTTGACCAGCACACCTACTGCTTCCCTGACCCCCTCTCCCACCCCTACTTTCACACCAACTGCAACTCACACCCCCAAACCTCCGCCCTCAAGTAGGATTACCGGCATCTCAGGATATCCGCAATCAATGCCCCTCAGCTGTGAATCCCGATCCGCCGTCGATTGGGCCCGTTACTTCGGCAAATCCATCAGTGAGTACACATTCTTCAACGGCCTCCCAAAAAGCGATAATCCGGACGAGGGTTTTGTGGGCAGTGTGTATGGAAGGTGGGGACAAATACCTCCTGCTCCTTACGGAGTCCACGCCGAACCCATAGCCCAACGACTTCGCTCTTTTGGATTGAACGCCAAAGCGGTCCGGGGCATGACCTTGGACGAGTTGAAGGCTGAAATCGCTGCCGGAAGGCCGGTGATTGTGTGGGTGATCGGGCATGTGGCAAACGGGACATCCATTCCCTATACCTCTTCATCAGGGCATAAAACCACAGTCGCCAGATATGAACACACGGTCATCGTCATTGGCTATGAAAGAAACAAAATATATGTCTTGGACGGGGCCAAGCTGTATTTCAGCTATGAAAACGGATTCATGCGCTCCTGGAACGTGCTGGGAAATATGGCTGTGGTTTGGATCGAATGAAGCTACCTGTTTCCCGCCACACGTTTTTCAAAAGCAAGCAGCCAGGCTTTTGTGTTCACATCTTTTGCTCCCCCATACCCCCGCAGTCCCCCGTCAGCGCCAATCACACGATGGCAGGGTATGACCAATGGATTGGGGTTGTTTGACTCCGCCTGTCCTACAGCGCGAGCAGCCTGAGGTTTTCCGATGATCGCTGCTATGTCCCCATACGAACATGTTTCTGCAAACGGGATCTTCTGAGTAGCTTTGAGGACCGATTGTTGAAAATCTGTCAATTCCGACCAATCGATTTCCACCTCAAATTCCATCCTCTTACCCTGTAAATATTCCTTGATCTGAGCCAGAACGGGAGCAGTGTGCTCAAATGAAGTGACGACCTCGAATTCCCGCCCCAATGAGATGTCCTCGATAAAACTCCGCTCCCCGCCCTGGAACATTCGCACAGCGGCCAATCCGCTTTCCGTTAATGCTATGCCAATTAAACCTAATACATCCGTTTGGAGCGTATCAATAAACAGCTTTTCCATTTTATACTCCGTCCCAGGGGGTCAACCCTCCCTTGATCATTGTAAATGAGGGTTTTTAAATAGGCAAGCGTAGGTTAAGCGTATGAAAAGCGTCAGCTAATCGTCAAGCGTTTATTTCGTATATCAGTTAAACTGTATATCGAAAGGCAATTTCTCTTCTTCTCCTCCTTAGAGAGAGTCGGGCACTGGCGAGCCCGACTCTCATCAATTAACAGAAGCTCCGCTTGATTCAAAAAAATTTTAATATTTCGCGGCTTAAATTTTTCACTCCTTTAAACCGAACCTCCCCCATCCATGCTATAATCTTTTTCACAAATAAACCATCAATAAAATCCCACAAAACGCATTTCAACTTCTTACATTCTTATCAAGATAACGATCCAACCCTATGTCATTCGCTCATCTCCACGTTCACACCGAATATTCCATCTTGGATGGTTTCAGCAATATAGGCGAACTGGTCAAACGAGCTAAAGAATTGGAGATGCCTGGGCTGGCGATCACCGACCACGGCACCATGTACGGCGTGGTCGATTTTTATCATGCTGCCCATGAAGCCGGCATCAAACCCATTATCGGTGTGGAGGCCTACCTGGCTCCTCGCGGGATGGAGGACCGGGACCCACGGCACGATAAACGTTCCACCCACCTGCTTTTACTGGCAGAAAATCAACAGGGGTACAAAAATCTTCTCAAGCTCACTTCAGCTGCTCAATTGAAAGGTTTTTATTATCATCCCCGTATCGATCATGAATTCCTTGCCGCCCATGCAGAGGGCTTGATCGCTACCTCCGGATGCATGTCAGCGGAAATACCCCGCGCCATCCAGAGAGGGCAGCTAGACCGAGCCCGGGAAAAATTGGATTGGTATTACGACATATTCGGGCCAGACCGCTTTTTCATAGAACTTCAAAAACACGACATACCAGAACTGAAAGAAATTAATCAAAAACTCCTGGAATTGGGACCCCGCTATGATGCCCGGTACATCGCCACCAACGATGTCCATTATGTAAAACCTTCCGATGCCAGGCTGCAGGATGTCCTTCTGGCTATAAAAACAGGGAAATTGCTCAACGACCCGGACCGGATGCGGATGACGGATTCATCCTATTACTTAAGAACACCACAGGAAATGAAATCTCTTTTTGCGGAAGTCCCGGGAGCCATTACAAATACATTGGATATCGTCGAACGCTGTAATGTGGACCTCAGTTTTAAAGAGTATCATTTACCAAATTTCTCCGTTCCGGAAGGGAAAACACCCAAATCCTATTTACGGGAGTTATGTGAAAAGGGGATCCAGAAGCGCTACCAGGGCAGGGCGGATGATCCAGAGGTGCAGCAACGCTTGAATTATGAGTTGAAAATCATCCAGGACATGGGTTTTGACGCCTACTTCCTGATCGTTTGGGATATTTGCCAGTACGCTCAAAAACGGGGCATCTGGTATAACGCCCGGGGGTCCGCAGCGGGTTCTATCGTCGCTTACGCGCTGGAGATCACCCCCATTGACCCGCTGAAACATAAGTTGATCTTCGAACGCTTCTTAAACCCGGGTCGTGTGAATATGCCCGATATCGACCTCGATTTCCCGGATGACCGGCGGGCGGAGTTAATGCAGTACTGTGCAGATAAGTACGGACATGACAAGGTAGCCCAGATTATCACCTTTGGAACCATGAAAGCAAGGGCCGCTATCCGGGATGTGGGCCGAGTGATGGATATTCCCCTCCAAGAAGTGGACCGGGTTGCGAAAACGATTCCCAACCTCCCCCCCATGAGCATTGAGGAGGCCCTGGAAAATTCCACAGAATTTAAAGAGCTTTATGAGGACGCCCCCTACCTGCAGGATCTGATCGAAACCGCCAAGGGTGTAGAAGGCACGGTCAGGAACGCTGGCACCCACGCCGCCGGCGTGGTGGTCACGGATAAACCCGTCGTGGAATACGCCCCTCTCCACCGCCCCACCGGGAACATCGGGGACAGCCCCATTGATACCGTCACTCAATATGAAATGTCAGTGATCGACCGCCTGGGGCTGCTCAAGGTGGATTTCCTGGGTTTGTCGACTTTGACCATCATGAACAAAGCCAGCAAACTGATCAAAGAAAGGCACGGCGTGGAATTCACCCTGGATAATATCCCCATCGATGATCCAGAGACTTATGAATTAATCGGACGAGGGGAAACCATCGGCATCTTTCAGGTGGAAAGCTCTGGGATGCGCCGCTACCTGAAATCCATGAAGCCTAAAAAGTTGGCCCATGTCATCGCCATGGTCGCCCTGTACCGCCCGGGCCCGATGGACTTTATCCCCGATTACATCAGCCGCATGCACGGTGAGGAAGAGATCAGCTACCGCCACCCGGATCTGGCATCCATTTACGAAGAGACCTACGGCATCCCTGTTTACCAGGAACAGATCATGCACAGCGCCGTGGAGCTGGCAGGGTATGAACCCTCGGAAGCTGACAGCCTGCGAAAAGCGGTGGCAAAGAAAAAGAAAGCAAAACTCATAAAACACAGGAAGAAGTTCATCCAGGGAGCTGTGGATAAAGGGATCGACAGAAATACCGCCCGGCAGATATTCCATGATTGGGAGAAGTTCGCCCGCTACGGCTTCAACAAAGCGCACGCTGCAGATTATGGTTTAATCTCCGTGCAGACGGCCTATCTAAAAACCCATTATCCCGTGGAATACATGACCGCTTTGCTCACCGTGTACCAGAGCAATACCGACAAGGTCACCCTTTACGCCTCCGAATGCAGGCAAATGGGGATCGAAATTCTGCCCCCCAATGTCAACCACAGCGATTGGGGATTTACCATCCAGGACGGTCCAGAGGGAAACTCCTGCATTCGCTTTGGTCTGGGTGCCGTCAAAAACGTCGGAGAAGGACCAGTGGAGGCCATACGTGAGGGGCGGGCGGGAAAACCTTTCACAGACATCAACGACTTCATGAAACGGGTCGATTTGAGAAGGGTGGGAAGAAGAGCACTGGAATCTTTAATCCAGGTCGGCGCGCTGGACGATTTTGGAGAACGTCCCGCGCTCCTGGAAGCGATGGAACGCATCATCGCCATCAGTTCATCCCATTTCCAGGCCGTGGATGCAGGGCAAATGTCCATGTTCTGCAAAGAAACTGGCCTTGAGGAACGGATTGAGCTTCCAGATACCCCGGCAAAGATCAGCCGCCGGGCCCAATTGGATTGGGAAAAAGAGTTAATCGGTTTGTATGTCTCCGACCATCCCTTGAGCACAGTGATCGATACCCTGAAACAAAACGTGACCTATTTTGCGCAGGAATTGGGTGAGGCAAACCACCATGAACGTGTGACCGTGGCGGGAATGGTGACCCATATTCGCCACCACCAGACAAAAAACGGGAAACCGATGGCTTTCGTCACTATCGAAGATATCCAGGGAACCATTGACCTGGTGATCTTTCCTTCTGTCTGGAGAAAGGTTGCAGAATTGATCCAATTTGATAAGATCATATGCGCAAATGGGAGAGTCGACAGCCAACGCGGAGAACCGAAGGTTTTGGTAAATCGGGTCACGACCCAATTGCAGCCCGCGAAATCCGGAGGGGACCTCCCCAAGGAAGAAAAACATAAGCCCAGGGAAAAGAGTTCCCCCCCCAAAGAAGAGAAATCAGGATCCAACCAAAAACCCCCAGCGAGGAAACCCTCCCCGGAAGAGGTCGTTTCCGGAGCCAAGCCCTCCCCCCCACCGCCGGATCCCTTTCCCCATAAATGGAAAGAAGAAGACCATCAAGAATCGGACCCTTCCCCTGAAGGGTCAGAAGTAAAACCACCGCCTGAAGAACAAAAAAATACCCAGAAATCACACCCGGCTTCCACAGAGACTACTGAATTAGAAAGGTCCCAAGAAGGCCAAAATTCACCTTCAGAACCCGAAAAAGAAAATGACCAAAGTCCCTCCCAGAAGCCACCTGTGGACATCGAGGAAGACTCCGATTATATGGTCACTATCATCGTCAAGCAGGACGGTGATAAACTGCGGGACAAACTTCGCCTGCGGCAAATATACGGCACATTAATCAGTTATCCTGGAGAAGATCAATTTGCTTTCCAGATTATCGAAAACGATCAGAGCCATCTCCTGGAATTCCCTAATGCGACAACGAAGTTATCCCCGGAGCTTCTCACCGCCCTGCAAGAGCTGATCGGTGAAGAAAACGTGCAGGTAGAAAAATTATCTTACAGCTAAAAACTTCATTTGAAAAAATGACAACACCCCGATCCCAAACCGGACGGGGTGTCTCTTTTTTAGATCTCTGAAAATAGAAATATGGTCACCTCATTTCTAGCCGGGCATTTTTATTCATCCCGCAAACATTCTCCCATCAGTAAGCTGGCGGTTTCAGGATCAATGCTCTGTCTTGTCAACATGCTGAGGACCGGGTTGAGCCAAAATTTTAGCGATCGGCCGCAGCCCCATCCACCACTGTTCTTTTGGACGCCCAAAATCACGATCCTCCGAGCGTGGATAGTCCTCCATCCCGGTAAAATGAATTTCACCTCCCACCCGACCCATAAAAACACTCCGGGGATCTTCCGATTTGGCCTCTTTGATAATGAAATCCACACAACGAACAGCTAAAAGTGCAGCCTGTGTTCGGTCAAAGGGGGTGGGATTCCCACCCTGCTGGAGATGACCTAAAATCGCCTGGCGGACATCAAAAAGGTCTTTCCCCTCCGCCTCAAACAGGCGAACCATGAAATCAGTGGTGTACACTTCATGGGCACACTCATTCCGGATCATCAATCCCAGCCGTTTCCCCTGTTTGAAACCAGTGACCAGGTGATCGACATCGTCCTGCAAATCTTGTAGTGTTGTACCCTCCTCATGAAGGTAAACACGTTCGGCCCCGGTCGCCATGCCTCCCATTAATGTCAGATACCCGCAGTAACCGCCCATGGTTTCAACCACAAAACAGCGCCGGGAAGCCACAGCAGATTGTTTTATCTTATCCACCGCCTCGATGATACTGTTCAAGGCTGTATCCGCGCCGATGCTCAACTCTGAACCGGGTCGATCATTATCGATGGTAGCAGGGAGGCAGATAATGGGGATGTTGAAGTTCGGAAACTCCCGCCGGCGCCGGAACATCTCATAGGCCCCGTCATACGCTGCCTCGCCGCCGATGATCAGCAGCCCATCCAATTCTTCTTTCTCTAAATTCCTGGCGATGGCATAATAATCACCGCTGGATGGGAGGGTCCGATTCGTACCTAATTCCGCGCCTCCCTGATTCACCAACCCCCCTACATCCATCCAGCCTAGCTCCTGGATATCGCCCTTTATCAAACCCGGAAATCCATTGTGGACCCCGAGCATGATATGTCCCTTGTTCTCTCCCCACCTCACGGCAGCCCGAACGGATGTGTTCATCCCCGGTGCAGGACCTCCCGAATGCATGACTGCGATTCGCAGAGGTTTCCCAGGTGTCTCTTCCGGTTCGGGATGGGACTGGAACAGGGTTTGCATGATGTTATATGCGGAGTTGAAACTTCCCCCCCGAAGCTCTGTTGCCTTTTGGTAATCCTTTGCTTTGACGAGGTCGTTCGCCTCTCGGGTCTTTTCCACACACTCCAGGAGCGGTGTGGCCTGAACACGATTTCCACGCATGCCGATCAATTCCGGTTTCCCATCCGGCTCAAGTTCCAATAACTTTTCAACTGCGGCGTGCCCCAAAATCGTTCCCAGGTTCCGGTCAAAAGCGCTGGGAGCCCCTCCTCGCTGGACATGGCCCAGAATGGTGATCCGCGTCTCCTCGCCAATTCTCTCCTCCAGCGTCTCCTTGACTTCCTGGCTGGTGATGGGATTTCCTTCGCTGTCAATCGCTCCCTCTGCCAGGACGACGATGCTGTCCCGGCGCCCCGCTTTTCGACCCTCCTCCAAAGAGCGGCACATCTCATCCTTCCATCTCTCAGGATCAGGTGGTTTCTCAGGCACAAATACCCAATCCGCCCCTGCGGATAAGGCGCCCATCATGGCTAAATAGCCGCAATTTCGACCCATGACCTCGACCACGAAGCTCCTCTGATGGCTGGCCGCTGTGCTGGTGATGGCGTCGATGGCTTCCGTGATCCGATGCAGCGCAGTATCGGCCCCGATGGTCATATCAGAACCGTGGATATCGTTGTCTATGGACCCCGGTAAACCTACAATGGTCAAACCCGGGTAGGAAGAGATATCATCAGATGCTAACCGCCCCTTCTCCTGTAAGAAACGAAGGTTCTCCGACCATTCCTCTTGGAAAATCGAGGCCCCTAACAGGCTGCCATCACCCCCGATCACAATCAACCCCGTGATACCATGATCGACCAGATTTTTTGCCGCTTTTCGCCTCCCTTTTTTGGTCTCAAACTCTTCACATCGAGCTGTGCCAATCACCGTACCCCCCTGATGCAGGATACCCCCTACAGAATCCCATTCCATTTTTTGAATGCAATCTCCACCATCCACCATTCCCTGGTACCCGTCTTGAATGGCGAAAATTTCAATCCCCAGATCTAAAGCCGTACGAACAGCTGATCGGATGGCAGCGTTCATGCCCGGTGCGTCTCCCCCACTGGTAAGAATTCCGATTCGTTTCATGAATACTATCTCCCGTATAAAAGAAATTCATTCCGCTGCTTAATGTCGCTTGTTTTGGATGTCCGACATCCAGCATGAACACGGATTTACTTTAACATGGGCATCCAGATATCGTGCCGCTTTGCCGCCTCGATCGCTTGTTCATATCCAGCATCCGCATGGCGCACAATCCCAAGCCCCGGGTCAGTCGTTAACACACGTTCCAACCTCCGCGCTGCATCCTGGGTTCCATCCGCGACAATCACCTGTCCCGCATGCTGGCTGTACCCGATCCCCACACCTCCCCCATGGTGGAAAGACACCCAGGTGGCTCCACCCACAGCATTCAGCAGCGCGTTCAACAGAGGCCAATCGCTGATGGCGTCCGACCCATCCTTCATACTCTCGGTCTCCCTGTTGGGAGAAGCCACGGATCCCGAATCAAGGTGATCCCGACCGATGACAATCGGCGCCTTCACGGTGCCGTCTGCAACCAAATCATTGAACGCCAACCCTGCCTGGACCCTTTCCCCGTATCCCAACCAGCAGATGCGGGATGGCAAACCTTGAAAAGGCACCTGCTCCTGGGCCAATTTGATCCACCGCCCCAGATGTTCATCCTCTGGAAACAATTCCAGGATGACCTCATCCGTGCGATACAGGTCTTCTGGATCCCCGGACAACGCCACCCATCGGAAAGGTCCCTTGCCTTCACAGAACTGGGGCCGGATGTATGCAGGCACAAATCCCGGGAAATCAAAGGCGTTTTCTACCCCCTGATTAAAGGCCTGCTGGCGGATGTTATTCCCATAATCAAAGACTTCTGCCCCTCGTTCTTGGAAATCCAGCATGGCTTGGACATGAATCGCCATGGATTCCATCGCCCGGCGCCTGTATACCTGGGGGTCGGATTCACGCAGTGCCCGCGCTTCTTCAATCGACAGATCCAGCGGTATATAATCGAGGGCATCGTGAGCTGATGTCTGGTCGGTGACCACATCAGGGATCCGACCTCTCTCCACCAACGCTGGGTACACCTGCGCAGCGTTGCCGATCAACCCGATGGATTGAGCTTGACCATTCTCTAGATATTCATCCACCAATCGCAGGGCCTCATTCAGGGTGTCCACAACCCGGTCCACAAACCCCATCTTCAAACGGCGCTCCGCCTGGGAAGGATCAACCTCCACGATCAACCCCACGCCTTCATTCATGGTAATCGCCATCGGTTGGGCGCCGCCCATTTCCCCCAACCCCGCTGTGAGGACGAATTTGCCTGCCAATGAGGACCATCCCCGCTGCCTTGCCAAGGAACCCAGAGTCTCGTAAGTTCCCTGCAAAATGCCCTGGGTGCCGATGTAAATCCAGGAACCAGCGGTCATCTGGCCGTACATAATCAGACCCTTGGCAGCCAGCTCATCAAAATGTTCCTGGGTGGCCCAATGAGGGACAAGATTTGAATTGGCGATCAAAACCCGGGGCGCATCCTCATGCGTCTTAAATACACCAACCGGCTTTCCAGATTGGACGAGCAATGTATCATCCACATCCATATTTCGCAGAGTCTCCAGGATCGCATCAAAAGCATCCCAATTCCGGGCCGCTTTCCCGCTTCCCCCATAAACCACCAGGCGCTCGGGATCCCCCGCCACCTCCGGGTCCAGGTTGTTTTGAAGCATTCGATACGCAGCTTCAATCTGCCATGATTTGCAAACTCTTTTTGTACCTTGGGGAGCATGCACTTCTCGCGGCCCAGACATAATGACCTCCTCTGCCGTGAAAACGAAATCAGAAAACAACAATCATATTATAAACCAGATGGACATAATCAGGGCTTGATGGGCATCAAAGACCCAAAACGGAGAGGAGGAAAGTAAAGGCACCTTTTCTCCCTTACCTGCCTATCAATATAGTTAATAGTACATTTCCCCCCTTCAAAAAGTCGATTCATATGGTAAGATTTTGGCTGTACCAGGGAAAAGACCTGAGATAAGGACATCTTTCATGAAAAATATATGTGTTGTCGGCGTAGGATATGTAGGCATCGTGACCGCTGCCTGTTTCGCAGATCTGGGGAATTCCGTCGTCGCCTTAGACGTCAATCAGAAAAAAATAGAAGATCTCAAAAACGGGAAAATGCCCATTTACGAACCAGGTTTGAAAGAGGTCATTGACCGCAACATGGAAGCGGGGCGGCTGAGTTTCACGACCTCATATGAGGAGGGCCTGAAAAAAGCCCACTTCATTTTCATCGCCGTCGGCACACCGTCGGGGGTGGATGGAGAAGCAGACCTGCAGTACGTGGCCTCCGCAGCGCGCTCCATCTCCGAAGTCATGAAGAAAGATTCCATCATCATCAATAAATCGACCGTACCAGTGGGTACGGGGGATTGGGTCACGGACATTATCAACAAACATAATCCCGGAGCACCGGACTTCTCAGTGGTTTCCTGCCCTGAATTCTTAAGGGAAGGATCTGCCATTCAAGATTTCATGAACCCTCACCGCATCGTGGTAGGCTCACTCGACGAGGAAGCCGCGGATAAAGTAGCCCAACTGCACCTGCCTTTACGGGCTCCTATTGTGGTCACCGACCTGCGCACAGCGGAAATGATCAAATATGCATCCAACGCTTTCCTGGCGACCAAAATCTCATTCATCAATGAGATCGCCAATATTTGTGAGGATCTGGGCGCAGATGTCACAGAAGTTGCCAACGGGATGGGTTTTGACAGTCGGATAGGCCCCTACTTTTTGCGGGCAGGGATCGGTTACGGGGGGTCTTGTTTCCCAAAAGACGTCAAAGCCCTGGCGTACATGGCGGAAGAGAAGGGCCGCCATCCTCAACTGCTGCATTCTGTGATGGATATCAACGCAGACCGCCGCAGGATGGCCGTGGAAAAATTAAAATCTATGTTCGATGACAACACACTGACTGGAAAAAAGATCGGTCTGCTCGGACTTTCTTTTAAACCGAACACAGATGATATGCGGGATGCCCCCTCCATCACCATCGCCAACCTGCTGCTCAAAGAAGGCGCACAAGTTCTCGCATATGATCCGATAGCCATGGAAGAAGCTGCCGGCATCCTCCCCAGCGTGAACATGGTGGAAAACCCTTATAAGATGTCAGAAGGCTGTGACGCTTTAATGGTCAATACGGAATGGAATGAATTCCAGCAGCTGGATTTAGAGCGGATCCGAGAAGCTATGAGACAACCGCTGGTCTTTGATGGACGAAACATCTACGACCCCAATCAAATGAATGAGTTAGGCTTCAAATACCGGGGAGTGGGCCGCGGATATAACGGCAGAAAGACCGAAGCAGAATCCGCCTGAAGCATGCCTAGAAAATGCCACAGGTAAATGGGGACGGCGGATCTCCAGCCGTCCTTTCTTTTTGAGGTGACCCCATGACAGATGAAAGACCCCCCATTTGTGATTACGAAGGGTCCGACTATCAAACTACCTTCTGGGATCAAGGGGAACGCGAATATGAGGATCGGGTAGAACAGGTCGCCCTGGATCGCCTGCTGCCGCCCGGGGGGGATCGGCTTTTAGAAGTCGGCGCAGGAGCCGGGCGAAATACACCCCGCTACCAAAATTTTAACCAGATCGTCCTCCTCGATTATTCATATACACAACTCCAAAAAGCCCAGGAACGGCTGGGAAAGTCAAAGGATTACGTTTATGTGGCAGGTGATGTATATCGGCTGCCGTTCGTTACCGGCTCCTTTGATTGTGCTACTATGATCCGCACCTTACACCACATGTCAGACGCGCCCGCAGCTTTGGGGCAAATCCGGCGCATTTTGCAGGAAAATGGCGTCTTCATCCTGGAATACGCCAATAAAAGAAACCTCAAATCCATTGGGCGTTATCTCCTCGGGCGGCAAGATTGGAATCCCTTTTCTCCGCAGCCCATTGAGTTCGCAGAACTTCATTTTGACTTTCATCCCCGGACCGTCCGGAAATGGCTTCGCGAGCTGGATTTCCGGGTTGAACGGCAGTTGACCGTCTCACACTTTCGACTGGACATGTTGAAACGGACTCTCCCCACTTCACTGCTCGTTTTTCTGGATTCCATCGCCCAGCACACGGGACGCTGGTGGCAGCTGACCCCAAGTGTGTTTCTGCGCAACACAGCTGTCGGCAGCCGCACCCCTGGGGAGAAGCCAGATGCCTTCTTTCAATGCCCAAAATGCGGCGAATCTGACCTCAAAGAAAAAGAAAACCAACTGAAATGTACCGGCTGCGGTCAGGCCTGGCCCATTCAGGATGGCATTTACGACTTCAGAGCGAAATGATTTCACCCCCCTCTGCCCCTCAAATCAAAAAGTGACACCCACCCGGAGATGAGTGCCACTTACGGGTCTATCTTGCGGCCGGTTTATTCTCGCAGATGGGCGTCCAGTTCCTTATCAAGCCGATAAAGGATGCTTTCCCGTACTTTCCTGACTTCCTCATCGGTCAACGTGCGTTCTGGATGCTGATAGACCAAATTGTAGGCTAAACTCTTCTCGTTTTCCCCAATTTGAGCGCCGCGATAGACATCAAATAAACGGATTTCTGTGAGGATCTCCCCGGCCGTTTGACGTATGAGATCCGCCACCTCAACCGCAGGCACATCTTCTCCCACGACAATGGCGAGATCCTCCAAAACAGGCGGCTGCTCAGGAATGGGCTCCACGTTGTAACGTTTGGAAACATGATCCACGAGCGGCTCCAGAGCAAACTCGGCCGCGATCACAGGCGTTTCCGGAAACTCATATTGGTCGCTCACCAAGGGATGAATTTCACCAAACACGCCCACTTCCCGTTTTCCCACTAAAACACGGGCACATTTCCCGGGGTGATAAGCCTCCCGCTGACATTTTTCGAATGCCAACTCCCCGATGTGCAAACGCTGGAACAGCTCCTCAATCATTCCCTTCAGATCAAAAAAATCCACTGCCCCAGTATCAGACCCCTGCCAGGCTTGCGGCGTCCGGGGACCGGTTATGGCGATCACCAACCGGGCGTTTTCCTCGGGCAGGGAATCACCTTTTTGGCGGGGATGGAACTCGGGGCCGATTTCAAAGAGCGGGATGCGCTGGCGAACGCGGTAATTATTCTCCACGATTTCCAGGACACTTGCCAGCAGCCTTTTGCGCATCACTGTTCGATCTTTGGTAATGGGGTTTTGCAGCGAAACGTAGGTGTCTTCATCCGGCTTATCACCGGGTGGATAACAGCGCGCTTCCGCTTCCGGAGAGGTAATCCGGTAGGTAACTACCTCCCGCAGCCCCAGGCCAGAGAGAATATCCCGGACACTCTCTTCAACCTCAAGCATAGGATTTCCCCGTTGGGGGGGAAGTTCATCAGCCAGACGGGTTTCCTGGATCTTGTCATACCCATAGACCCGGGCGATTTCTTCCAAGAGATCCGCCTTGCCCACGACCCCTTCCCCGATATCCAGGCGGTGGGGCGGAGTTTTGGCCCGGACCTGTTCCTCCTCAATCTGAACTTCAAATTCCAATCGCTCCAAAAGTTCTTTTATTTCCTGCAGGCTGAGTTCAAGCCCTAACCAGCGCTTCACCTCAGCAGCGGATAAAACCACGATGGGATCATCCGGGGGAAGAGGATACTCATCCACCAACCCTTCAGCAACCGTGCCTCCGGTCCACTTCCGCATCCATTCCAGACAACGCAGAACGCCTTGAGAAGCCAGCTCCGGATGGACACCCCTTTCAAAACGGTAGGAGGCTTCCGAGGACAGATTTTGAGCGTTGGCTGTCTTGTGTATGTTGATGAAGTTCCAGGCAGCGCCTTCCAAAAGGATATCATCCGTCCCTTCTCCCACTTCCGACTCTGCTCCTCCCATCACACCGGCGATAGAAAGGGGACCTGCGGTATCGGTCACCAACTCGGTATATTCATCCAATTCCCGTTTCACATCATCCAGCGTGGTCAGTGATTCGCCCGGTTCCGCGGTGCGGGTGATGATCGTGGGGGTCTCCCCCTCTGCCCGCTCTTGAAGCACATCAAAATCAAAAGCATGTAGGGGTTCCCCAATCTCCAGCATCGTGTAGTTTGTAGCATCCACCACGCTGTCTATGGGTCGTATGCCAGCCAACCTGAGACGGCGCTGCACCCAGTAAGGGCTGGGTACCCTTTCCACATCCCTGATCAGACCCAGTACAAAGCGGGGGTTGAGTTCAGGGTCGGTGATTTCAATCTGCACTTGCCCTTCAATGGAGGGACCTTCCGCCTTAACGTCCAGAGAAGGGTAGTTCAATTCAGCGTCAGTAACGGCTGCCACCTCTCGGGCCACACCCAGCACACTGGCAGCCCGGGCGATGTTCGGGGTGATGGCGATATCCAGGACCGCATCCCCCATGTAATCTGATAACGGCATCCCTATCGGAGCATCTCCATCCAGGATAATCACACCTTCATGTTCATCAGAGATGCCCAGCTCCTTTTCTGAACAAGCCATGGAGTAGGATTCCACGCCCCGGATCTTCTTCCGACGAATACTCGTGAATTCCGTTTCTTTGCTTTCGCTGTAAGCATCAATGATAGTCGCCCCTTCCCGGGCATAAGCCACCTTCAAAGGAGGATCGAGCTCATCATCCTCCAGATAAGGGAAAAGATTTGGCGCCCCGGTCAAGACGGTGTGCTCCTCCTCCCCATCGTCCAAACGACACAGGACCAGCCGGTCTGCGTTGGGATGGGGCATGACTTCTCTGACCGCCCCCACCACGATTTTCTCCGGGTCCCAAGAAAATCCGGTGATCTTCGTTTCCGGGCTGCGCTCTTCCCCGCCATCCTGCTCATCTCCCGGGACCGGCAGTCCCACATAATGGATTTCCTCCACTTCCAGACCGGCCAACGTCAGACGGTGTGCCAATTCCGGAATCGATATATCCACATCCACATATTCACGTAGCCAAGTTATGGGAACTTTCATGATGAATTCCTACTTTCCTCTCGGGTCATTGAAACGAACTCAATATCTAATCTTCCTGATGGGAACAACCCACATAGAAGGCATTAAAATTGCTCTAAAAAGCGAAGGTCATTCGCCCAGAAGTAGCGGATGTCCTCAATGCGGTGGCGGAGCATAGTGATCCGTTCCGGTCCCATGCCGAAAGCAAAACCGGTGTATCGTCCCGGATCATATCCACCATTTTCAAGCACCGTGGGGTGCACCATGCCGCAGCCCAGGATCTCCAACCAGCCTGTACCCTTACACACGGTGCAGCCTTCACCCTCACAAAGGAAACACTCGATATCCATTTCCGCGCTGGGTTCTGTAAAGGGGAAATGATCCGCCCGGAAACGGGTTCCGACCTCTTGACCAAACAACCTCCGTGCGAAATCGCTCAGGGTACCTTTCAGATCGCCAAATGTGATTTCCTTCCCTACCGCCAATCCCTCCACCTGGTTGAATTGAATCTCAGAACGGGCGGATATCTGCTCGTAACGGTAACACATCCCGGGGACGATGATCCGCAACGGGGGTGGATCTGCTGGATTTGTGCGGGAATACTCCCACATGGCGTGAATTTGTCCAGGTGATGTGTGGGTGCGCAGGAGAAGGGGATTTTCTCCCCGATCCCGCTCACTGGCGACAAAAAATGTGTCCTGCATTTCACGCGCCGGGTGATGAGGCGGGAAATTGAGCATTTGGAAGTTCATTTCATCCGTTTCCACCTCACGGGACCGGTAGATCTGAAAACCCATGTCCCCAAAAATGCGATATATTTCCCGCAGCGTGCGTGTGGTAGGATGAAGGTTTCCGCTGATTTTCGGGCGGCCCGGCAGCGTGACATCAATGCGCTCTTCCTGAAGGGAACGGCGGATCTGCGTTTGGTGTAAAACCCTTTCCTTTTTCTCCAGCGCTTTTTGTAACGCACCTTTCACTTCATTTGCTTGACGGCCGACCAAAGGTCGTTCTTCCTCAGGTAAATCACCCAGGGTCTTAAAGACGTTCATCAAAGGAGAATTGCGTCCCATGTGACTCACCTGCCAGGCTTCCAAAGCCTCCTCATCTTCAACCTTCTCCAACGCCTGGAGTGCCTTTTCTTTTATCTTTTGCAATTCTTCCCTCATCCTGCCTCCCTATACTCAGTAAGGATATCCTCTCGAGATCTGCCCTTTAGGGACATACCAAATCCCGGTCCGTGCATCTGTCCCAAAATAAAAAACCGTCCCTGTAAGGGACGGGGAGATTCCCGCGGTACCACCCAGATTAGCCAATCGTTTGGCTCACTTGATGCGAACGAATGTTTTAAAATTACAGCCGTTCATTTCCCTGATAACGCCGGGCGCGCGGCTCAACTTACTCATTAAGGACCGATTTTCTGCTGAGCACTCAGGAGGGAACTTGGGCTGGTTCTCAAACCTAAATTGGAGTCTCAGTCTATGCTCCAATTTCCCTGTCGGTAAACGACCAGCTTACTTTTCTCCGTCTACGCTTTCGTGTTTTCAACTACTCCTATTATGGACAAAAAAGCCTGATTGTCAAGGTGGCTTAGTCAGCCGGTTGCCTTTCCAGATCTGAAAAACGGATCACAGAGCCTGTTGAAGATAAAATGGGATAATGAAAAAACAGGGCTGTTTTCTAAAAACAAGCATCTCAATCATTCATCGAGATCATTAAACCCATTTCGGTTATAATGGGTAAGGTCCTTAGTGAAAAGTTTACTGTTTATGACGAATGGAAACGCAACACACATGAGAAAATTGACCTATTTAGGGCTGACTTTAATCGTCGTTTTCATAGTTTCTTCTTGTGGAACCGGGAATCAACCAGTCACCCCCGGAGGCACGCCCACACCCGTACCTCCTACCAGGACGCCCTTTCCACCCTCCCCCACCCCCATTCCCATCGCTGCTGAAGTCAACGGGGAGTTGATTAGTATGTCAGAGTACCAATCTGAGCTGGCAAGATACAAAGCAGCTGTGGGCCGGGAACTGACCTCGGAGGACAGATTGCAGGTGGTCCGCGACTTAATTCACCTCATGCTGCTCGAACAAGGCGCACAATCTCGGGGGTACGAAGTCAGCCAGGAGGAATTACAAACCCGAATTTCAGACCTGGATTCCCGGGATCGACCGCTTGCGGAATGGCTTGCAGAATATGGATACACGGAGGAAAGCTTTGAAAAGAGCCTGAAAAGGGCCATCGCCGCCGCCTGGATGCGGGATATGATCATCGAACAGGTCCCAGAAAAAATGGAACAAATCCACGCCCAACAAATATTGCTATACGAAAAAAGCCAGGGGGAAGACGTACTGGAAGAGATCGAGAGCGGCAAAGATTTTGCACAATTGGCAAAGCAATATGACCCCCAGACCCGGGGTGATTTGGGCTGGTTTCCTCGCGGATATCTGACCATCCCCGTCCTGGACGAGATTTTGTTCAATCTCGAACCCGGGGAAATCAGTGATATGATAGAAACGGAAATCGGTTTTCATATTATCAAAGTCATCGAGAAAGATGAAGACCGCCCTTTGGCCCCAGATGTGCGGCGTGTTTTGCAGGAAAAAGCTTTAGACGATTGGCTTGAACGACAATGGAATCTTAGTAAAATAACTATTAGCATCCCTCAAGAATAGAGATCAGGAGCAACCTCATGACCCTAGAACTTCAAGATATTCCGGAGGAAGAGGAACAACCATCCCCTCCCCCGCAAAGGTCATCAGCGCTGGTATGGAATATTCTTACTGGATTGTTATTAATAGCAACGGTTGGTTTGGGAATCGTTTTCTCAGTCATTTTCTTCAATCCTCAGAGTAACCTCAACCCGGTCCCCCCCACGACCATGCCCGCTGTCCTCCCTACGAGCACAGCATCCCCTACTCCCAAAGAGGTGCTTCCGCCCACATGGACGCCGACCTTTACGTCCGCACCTCCATCTACGAACACACCTTTTCTCACGGATACCCCTCTCCCGGTCACTCCCGAGCCCTCCTCCACCCCCACCGTCCAAGCTTCCTCTGACATGCCATTCCAGCTGAGTGACGATTCACCGACGTACACGGAAAACTTTGCTCATGAGGATCAGGGCTGCGAATGGTTCGGTATCGCCGGGCAGATCTTCGATGAAGAAGGGGCTCCCATCGATGATATCTTGATAACGGTCAAAGGAACCCTGGGGGGAGAGGAGATCAACCGTTTCATTTTCAGCGGGTTTGTGGATGAATTCGTCGAAGCATACGGCGAAGGCGGCTATGAAGTTAAACTCGGTGACTCCCCCATCGCTTCCCAAGATTCCTTATATATCCAGCTTTTTGAACAAACAAACGATTTGGCTCTCTCGGATAAAATCTTTTTTGATACCTATGACTCCTGTGACAGGAACCTGATCATCATCGACTTCGTTCAGGAGCCCGTCCAGGACTGACCTTCAGGGAGAGAACCCCTTCCGTTCTCCCCATCCATTTTCTTTCCGGAACACGAAATCCAGAACCTGAATTCAGGTTCTGGATTTTAACTTAAGCTCATTCCTGGTTAGAAAAGACGGTCTTTATGCTCCTTGATAAGGGACACAGCCTTGGAAATCAGACGCCGGTTAGATTTTATTTGATGCCACCGGCTGGCCCCCGAGGAGTGGGGCAGGGGGACAATCCAGCGCCCCTCGATTTCCTTCTCCCTGCCCACGATTTCGGTAAGGTTAAGTCGGGACGGAAAATAAAGGTTGATTGCCACCCTGCCCACAGGAAGGATGACCTTGGGATCAACAAATTGGATTTCATGTTCGAGATATGGCCGGCACAAATCCCTCTCAGCCTTGGAAGGCACCCGGTCCCCGCTTCCAGTTGTTTGTCGGCCAGGATAACATTTTGTGACCGAGGTCATGTACTGCGTTGTCCGAAACCAGGTTTCCTCTATCCCGGCTCCCCCCAACCAGCGGAACAACCTGGTTCCGCTTCCAGCGTTAAAGGGCCGACCCGCTTCCTGCTCTGTGATCCCGGGAGCCTGGCCAATGATCATCATCTCAGCCTTGGGGGTACCCGCATATACAGCTGGGGGAAAGATCTCATATCCGTGTTTCAAACACAAACGACAGCGGTCCATTTTCTCCTGGACCTCAGCCAGGGAATGATAGGATCTCTCTTTCATGGTTGCTTACCTGCCAAAACTTGACCGCAGCGCATGCTTATTCCCCCAAACTTTCCCCGCTGATGGACAGCCAGCGGTCCCTCATCACCAGCGCGTCCTCTTCCAAAATTGGGCTTTCACATAACAGGCGTCCTTTTGCTCCTGCAGCCTGCAGAGCACGAAGTAAACCATCCAAATCAAGGTCGGCCTCTTCAAACACAAGATGGTTTTGTTCCCCTTTCTCCGTATACTCAATACCTGAGACGTGACAGTGTATCCGCTCCAAGCTATCCGGACCCAGTGCTTGCTGGTAACGTTCAAGAAGCTCCATCCATTCATCATACGAATTCATGCTTCCATCACCCGGACGTGCGTGCAGGTGTGCGAAGTCAAGGCAAGGCTCTACGCCTGTTAACTGACTCATTTCCAAAGTGTCCGATAAGGACCCCAACATGGCACCTTTGCCCATGGTCTCCGGCCGCAGAGTGACTTCAAATCCACCCTCATCCAATTCTTCAAGGCACCCTGCTAACCGGGGAAGCACCAAGTCGATCACCTCCTCCGGGGGACGTTCAAAATACGTACCCGGGTGAAACACGATATCCGGCGCACCGGACTTGAACCCAGCTTTAGCAGCGTCCATCAAGCGTTCCCGGGATTTTGGCCACTCTTCTTCATCCGCATTGAGATTAATATAATACGGCGCATGCACACTCAGCGCTACATCTTCTTCTTCCGCTGTCTTTTTGATCTCAGCACAGGTTTTATCCGAAACCCGAACCGACCGGACCCACCCGATTTCCATAGCATCCAAACCCAGCTCACGGATATGCAAGATCCCCCCCACCGTCCCCCCAGGGCTCTTGGGTTTAGAGTGGGGTGTCCCCACAGTTCCAAATTGAAACGATAGATTACTCATGAAAACTCCTCTCTTTTCAACCGATAATTAAGGACAGGGAATCCAAGGGATGTTCGAAGAAAACCACCGCCATATGTGGGGCAGAAAAACCAACAAGCCAACCAGAACGGATATTCCGGCAGTGATCAACACCCCTGCCGCACTCACATCTTTGCAGGTTTTCGCCATAGGCTGCTGTTCAGGGCTCACAAAATCAACCAGGACCTCCATAGCTGTGTTAAATGTCTCCGCAGCCCATACCACCCCCATGGTTAACAAGATCAGCACCCATTCCAATCGGTTCAGACGGGTCAAGAGACCCACCAGGATCACGAAAACGGTAATGCTGGCATGTACCCAGGCATTCTTCTGGGTGCGGAATAAAAACACAACCCCTTCAAATGCGATCCTTATTGACTGCCACCGGGACTTGAAAAAAGAAAGCATGCTTTCCCTACCAACCTTCCACTTCCATATCCAGACCCAATTGCTTCAGGATCCGATCTTGCAGGGTCCACATCTCCTTTTCCTCCGCTTCATCCAGATGGTCATATCCCAAAAGGTGCAGCACGCCGTGGATGACCAATAATTGTAATTCATCCCTTACAGGTTGGTTCCTTTCTTTCGCCTGTGATTCTGCGGTGGGCAATGAGATCAGGACATCCCCTAAATACCTGTGACCCAGATCGGGGTCCAAATAGTCTGCGGTAAAAGAAAGCACATCGGTGGCTTTGTCCACACCGCGGTGTTGTTCATTAAAGGCTCTGATTTTCTCATCCCCCATGACGACGATGGTTAGGGAAACCTCTTCATCCAAGCATTCATTTATCGTTTTGGAGGCTGCTGCTTTGAGAACATCCTCTTCGACCCTTCCCTTGAATTCCTCATTGATCTCAACAACGATCATAATCACCTTTCTGCTTCCATGAGGATTTTAAGCTCCTGCGCCCTCTTCTGCAGGCTCCCCCTCTTCCTCTGCTTCCCCCTCATCTTTAGGGTAATCAACACGAGAATGATACCTTCCCTTCAATGTAGCCACAAAGGAATCAACGATCAAACTTAAATCCTCCAGGGTGAGGGGAGTTTCATCTAATTGGCCTGATTGCACACGTTTATCAACTATTTCTCTGACCGCTTCCCGGAGTTCATCTTCATCGTCCGGATTTTTAGATCGGACATAGGCCTCGCATCCATCAGCCAACATCACCAACGCTGTTTCTACAGACTGCGGTTTAGGGCCAGGGTACCGGTACTGAGATATGTCAACCTTTGACTCATCGCCGCTTGCCTCTTTCACAGCCTGGGAGTACTGGTACCGGGTGACCAGAGTCCCATGATGTTCAGGGATGAAGTCGCGAATGCGTTTTGGCAAATTGTATTTCCGAGCCATTTCCAGCCCATATGTGACATGTTGTATGATTTGCGATGCGCTTTGCTCAGGATCCATCTCATCGTGCGTATCGAGGTTATTCGCAGCTTGATTCTCAACGAAGAATTGGGGAGACTTCATCTTCCCGATATCATGGTAAAGAGCACCTACCCGGGTCAGAAAGCTGTCCGCCTGAATTTGTTCTGCCGCCTGCTCAGCCAGATTCGCCACTTGGAGTGTGTGCTGATATGTTCCCGGAACCTCCCGCAGGAAGCGCTGCAGCAAAGGATGATCCGGTCGTGACAACTCCATTAATTGCATAGTGGTGGTTAAATCTAAAATGGGGGCCAAGAAATATTCCAGGAGTACGGTCAATCCTGCGGATGCGATTCCCTGGAAAACGGACGCCAATACCAAAGTCAACAATCCCAATACATCCATCGTGACATTGGTGATCCGGTAGCTGATCACCACCACTGCCCCTGTGACCGAGACGATCGCCCCCACAGATAGGTAGGCTGAAAGCCGCTGTGGTTTCCGGAGGATCAGTACGCCCATCACCCCACTCAGTCCATAATAAAGCATTAAATCCAAACTGTTCGGCATGCCATAGGAAGCCAAAACTGCCAGTGGGATGGTGGAAAACAAAGCCGCTTTTCTGGATATTAACGTGGAAACGATCAGCGGGTACGCAGCCAAAGGGAGAAGATAAGGTAAAACGACGTGACCGGGGTTGAGTAAACGGGCCAGGACCAAGAATAGTAAAAATAAAATTGTCAACAAGAGCAGTTTTTTTGTTTCCTGGAGCAAAGAAGGATAAGCCTGGAAAAACAAGACGATAAACGCGCCTGCCAGCAGGACAATGGTTAAAGATCCAAGCTGATTTTTCCAATTCGAATCCGAAGATAACAGACCCACCCGCCTCAGGGCCTCAATGTCCTCATCCTGAATAACCTCGCCTCTCCGGACGATCGTCTCCCCCTCAGCAATAGAGCGCCTCTGTGGAGAGACCTCGCTTCGAGCTTGTTCACGTGCACTTTCGGTTTTCTCTTCACTGTAAAAACTATTTGGTACCACAAATGCCGCGGTGAGTTTTGAGACCAATTCCACTTGTTCTTCAGATAAGGACAGGCTGACCAGAGAAGGGATGTTCTGACGTGTTGACTCTAACTCACTGGGCCTGATTTGGTTTCGCATCACCTGCTCGAGAACACCGTAAACTTCCTGTTTCACCATTTCCCACCGCGCATCGCTGAGTTCCAGAATCTGTTGGGCAGTATCCTGATTTAGATCAACGCTTTCCAGAGCGGACAAATCGCTAATTTTCTGTTCCCGAGAGGCATACTCATCATTTCGTACGCTGTCGATGAAAGCAAGCGCTTCTGTCAGCTGCGTTAATTGGGTCCGGGCAATTTCTGGATCCGGCGCTGTGTAAACAGGATCCACGTCCTCAGCGACTTCCTCCCGCTTCCTTTCTGTAAGGACCTCACTGACATAATTGACCGCCGTGGGAGCCATGTAATCCTGTCCCGCCACCTGGCCTTCCTGCACAGAAATCGTTGACATGGATCCAGAAAAGGACCACATGATGGACAGCCAGCTGGCGGTGATCACCACCAGCAACAGCAAACCCACCAGGATTTTTTGGGGTATCGGGATCTCAAAATCGGAATTATTCATAACACAATCAGGGGATCAGCTTGATAAAAAAGCTGAAAACCCCTGTCATCATAAGTCACTCAGAATATTACTATCTGGATCTGGTATTCTTCAGTCTCTAATAGACTTCCCGGATCACAGGGTCAGGTATCACGAACCAAGTATTTCACGCACGATCTCATTCGCTTTTTTGCCATCCGCTCTTCCCCGGATTTTTGGCATTAACGTCCCCATGACTTTCCCCATATCCGCCATGGATTCAGCGCCCACCTCAGAGACCACATCGCGAACCAGAGAGCGAAGCTCATCATGGCTCAAGGGTTGAGGCAGGAATTCTTTTAAAATCTCAATATCAGCTTCCGCTTCTTTGATTAAATCCGACCGCCCTGCCTTCTCTGCACCTTCGATCATCTCCTGGCGAGATTTAACCTCTTTTTGTAAGACAGTCAAGATCTCAGGGTCTTCCAACTCCTCACCCTTCTCGATCTCTTTGTTCTTGATCTCGGCGAGTGCCATGCGCAGCGTTTTTTTCCGTCGCTTATCTCCCGCCCGCATGGCTTCTTTAAGCGCTTCTTGTAGTTCCGTTTTTAGATTCATACCCATATATTATACCTCTTTCCTCGTTATCCCATGGGGTGTTCCATAGTCTTCCCCCCCAGGATATGTACATGTAGATGAGGGACTTCCTGATGAGCATCAGGACCGTTATTTATGATCAACCGGTATCCCGAGCGGTGGATATCGAACTTTTCAGCCAAAGTCCCAATCACAGAAAACATATGCCCCATCAATTCCTGATCATCTTCTTCAAGATCCTGGACGCTCTCAATGTGTTTATTGGGAATGACAAGAAGGTGCACCGGGGAAACTGGGTTGATATCATGAAACGCAGTGACCTGATCATCCGTGTAGACTTTGTCACTATCTATCTCATCTTTGACGATTTTGCAGAATATACAATCCGGCATTCAAGACCTCCTTTGACCTCGCTGCCTTCAACAACCTCACTTACGCTCCCAGATCATTATAAATCATGCCTGGACCACACCTTTCAACCCCTTCTCCGTGAGTGAAACCAATTTTACCGGCGTGATTTGATTCCAATGATCCTGCCCTGAACTCGTTTCAACCCGCAGATAATTTCCCGTCAAACCGTACATTTTCCATGTTTGGCCGTCCTCACGGGAGGAGTTTTCCCACAAGACCCGTTTCTGGCATCCCAGAAAAGATTCCCGATATGCACGTGCTGAGGCAGCCACAGCTTCTCTCATCAAAGCATTTCTTTCTTTACGGATGCGGTGATCCACTTGATCAGGCAGCCTGGCTGCTTTTGTCCCGTGGCGTTCCGAATATGTGAAAACGTGCGCGTCCGCAAATTCCATTTCTTTGACAAAAGATAAACTTTCCAAAAACTCTTCCTCCATCTCCCCGGGAAACCCAACCATGATGTCCGTGGTGATGGCCATCTCGGGGTCCACTTTCCTCACCAGGTTGATCAACTCCCTGTACTCAGCGGGTGTGTACTTCCTCGCCATCCTCTTCAGGGTCTCCGCACATCCCGATTGCAGGGGCAGGTGCATTTGGCCAGCCACGCGATCTGAGGTGAACATCTCAATCAGTGGCCGTTCTACATCCCAGGGTTCGAGGGAAGAGACACGGACACGGGGAATGTCCGTCTCCTTTAAAATCGCTTCCAGGACATGAACTAAATCAGGGCCCCCTTCCAGATCATCCCCCCAAGAACCCAGCTGGACCCCGGTCAGGACCACTTCCTGAGCCCCGCCCCGTGCAGCAGCACGGACCTGCTCAAGAATCCTGGGAAGGGGCACACTTCGCCCCGCCCCCCGCGCCAAAGTGGTGATGCAGTATGTGCAGCGATGGTCACATCCATCCTGCGCTTTTATGAATGCCCGGGTCCGTAAACGGGACCCGGGGATTAATGCTCGCTGCAGCGGTTCCTGGTCAAAGACCCGGGGTGATAAGCCCAGAACGCCAGAAACCAGTTCATCCTTGTCAGCATTGGAAATCACTCGCGTCTCTTCCGTCAACCCTCTTGCTTTTTCAGGCTCAAGCGTAGCCCAACACCCGGTAGCAATGATCTCTTTAGCTCCCTTTCGAGCGAAACGTCGGATCTTTTTCCTTGAATCAGCTGCCGCGGCTGCCGTCACAGTGCAGGTGTTGACAACAGCCAGGTCAGCTTCTGCAGGATCACCAGTCAGGGTATGACCTTGCGCTATGAATTTTTGGGCGTAGGACTCAAGTTCACTTTGATTGAGACGGCAGCCCACCATATCGAGATAAATTTTCATGGGAATTGTCCAAATCTACGGATAAAAATTCTTCCCTATCAGGTGAAGGGATAAATACGATCACGGCCTGAAGACCACAAAGTTATCAAAAATAATATCCACACCAGGTTCCTCAAACGAGCCAGCGATCAAACCCACATCCCCTTCCCAGAACGTGTTATCCTCTGTCTCTGCAACGAATTCTCCATTCACCGCCAATGTCAATCGGGATCCATCGCACAACGCCAGGATGTGATTGGTTTCCGATCCTTGATGGATAAATTTTGATGGATGCATTTGATCGGGCTCTATCAAGGTTTGCCTGCCGTTCTCCACCTTGCCAATCCCATAATATCCGTCACTGCTGATGATAAAAAAATAGAAATTTCTCATATCTTGATAACGACATAATATCCCGTAATTATTGTTGTCCGGCCCCCCAATCCTTTTCGCATCGACCTCTATGCGGACATCGGTAAAATGCAAACCCGGATTAGCCCAATAATCAGCATTGCTGTCATTGACATAGATCCGGTATGTACCGGCGTCATAATCCGTCATTCCCTCGGCCTGTCTGACCCGGTCCCATTGACTGGCAGGATCATCAAAAGAATCCTGGAACAACAAAGCCCCTGCCTCCTCCGGCATCTTTCGAAAATCCTCAGGGAAAATTAAGGGGCGGCAAGCCGCTCCGAAACACAATAACAAACATAGAAAAGCGAAAAACCTGCTTTGAGAACTCACAGGGCCTCCTGAGATTTCTTATTCTTTGTGAGCCAAGGTCTCTGTCATTTGAATGGGTACCATTCTAGCATACAAACTCAACCCAAAGAGATCACTTTTAAGGAGAAAACGTGGCTAAGGCCTGTCGGGCTTGTTCGCTGAGGGTTGGATTGGAACTATGCTGCAGAACAGCCTGCAAGTGACGGTCTGCTAACTCATTCTCTCCCAGTGAAAGATAAGTCATACCCAGCGAAAAATGAGCCTCAGCATATGTGGGATTTGCTTCCAAAGCCCGGATAAAGAATTTTTTCGCATTCTGGGAATCGTCCAATTCGGCCATTACCTGACCCATGACCAATAGGCTGGGGGGCTTTTCCCCGGACATCTGGACTGCCTGACGGGCAGCGGGCAGACCTATTTCTTGGATCCGATAACGATACGTAAGGCAGAATTTCGCTAATAAACGATAATATGCCGGATTTTCAGGGTCCTTTTGGATGGCTTTTTCGTACATGGAAAGGGCAGCTGCGAGTTCTCCCAAAGCCCCCAAGGACCGCCCTTGCTCTATATACACATCCGGGTTATCTGGCCAAACCGTTTCTGCGTCTTCGAAGAAAGAGAGGGCTTTTTGATGCTCTCCCTTACGCTGCCAATATGTCCCCAAAAAGATCATTATCACAGGAGAATCAGGGTCAAGAGCATATGCTTTTTCCAACGCCTGCAAAGGATCGGAACCCTCTTTTTGGACCTGCTGCAGCGCTTCTCCTAAGTATGCCCAACCCAGGGGATAATCAGGCCGGTACCTGACAGCCTTCTGGAACGCGTATTCCGCTAATTCCCAACGCTCCAGGGAAGCTAGCGCCCGGCCGGCTAATACCTGCCGGTAAGCAGGTTCTTTATTCTCGACACCAGCCAAAGCCGTTCTTAATCTCTCCGCTTCAGGGTAAGCCTGCCCCGCTTTTTCCAAATGGGAAACTGCTTGAAGTGGATCCTCCGCCGCCAGCAGCAGACCAAGCTGGAAATGGACCTCTGGACCCACTTCACCCACCAGGGAGAGTACCTCCTTCCAATCCTGCACAGCTGCTGCATACTCACCTGTTTCCTGATGTAATTCCGCCAAATACCTTGCCGCACGGGGAGAGTCATCCACAGCAGACCAGTTTTCCTCCGCGAGGGAAACAACGCCCTGCTCGTTATACACTTCCCCCAATGCGATGTGGCCTTCCTGGGACAGCACACCCAGGTCTTTGGCATGTTCAAAGTAAAGCACCGCCCGATTATAATCCCGGGCCCGTTGGGCAAGGTGGCCTGCTTTCTCCCACAGTTCAGGCTGCCAGGGTAAAAGTTGGGCCAAATCAGCCAGATTGAGAGCCATCCCCTGATAATCCTTCGCCTGATAAGCTTCCTGGTACTGGATATATTCCCGGGATACCTCCAGATTCTGGGGGCGAAAGGCCAAGAGGCTCCCCACCACACAAACTATGACCATGCGAAGATATATTTTCAAGTTTTCATCCATACCCCAAATTATATAGGATTTCCGCTAGGAAGGAAAATCAATCGAGTGTTGTTCCTCCAGACGGGGCTGATACAAATGACAATATTTGAAGTAAATCTCTCAAGAAGCAGGGCATGGATTCTGGCTGATCTGAAGAACATAAAAACGCTCAGAGAATGGTCAGGGACACATAAAAAGGCTGTCCCCACCCTTCAAGTTCAGTTTGATCCTCAATCGTAACGAATGTCAAAACATCTCATGTCAAGGATTCGGCATTGATATTCCAGCCGTTATCCAAATGAGTTTTTGATTTTCCCGAATTATTAACCTGGGTTATAAAGGACTTTTGGATCCAGAAGATGTGCTAGAAGCGCTGGAAGGCTCACCCCTCCCCTTCCACCAGCTGTAGATAATCATCCAGCGTCCACCCGCAAAGGTTGAATGCCAGCTGGGTAATCGCAAAGATTTCTAGAGAAAAAGGAAGATATCCCCCGTAACCGAGTAACGGCATCTCAAAAACATGCAGGACATCCACAAATGGGATGGAATAGACCCACTTGGGGTAAGAGTAATAATTCCACATCTCCCAGAAAAAAGCCGTGATTAACACCCCTATCCAGAGAGCGCCAAGCGGCCGCCAGTCCCCTTTTTTGGTCCAGGAGAGCAAAGTCTGATGTCCCAACCAGCGGTTCAGGGGTTCAAGGATGAAATAGATCGAGAGCCAGACCAAGGGGAAAAAATACCGCGGCCAGAGAAGGAGTAAAACCAAGCCAAGCCATCCACCCAAAAAAATTATCACTTCTACCCATCGGTGTGGGTCAAACTTGGGTCCCTGTTTCAGCCATCCCCAGACAGGAAAACTACCCACAAATTCCGCGCTCTCCAGCACAGCGGGTATGACTGTAGAAAAACTTAGGCTGGCCAAAACCGCGTATTCCAGCCCGGAGATTTGATCCCGGCCGATATACTGCCAATTCTGAAGGCGAAGGTTGAGCGCCTCAAAGAGCCACCACATGGGGATGGAGAGCAAGAACAAACCGATATATCGCTGTCCATCCCTTTGCAGCATAGAATCACCCTTCCGGATATAGACCAACCCGTCCATCAGCAGGCAGTAACCTAACCACAATGGAAAAAATCCCACGTGGGTGCGATCACCGATCCCCAGCCAATTCAAGGGCCAAAAAACAGCAATCAAAGCCAAGCCAATCCAACCTTGTATGGGAAAGGTTTTTATCCATCCTTTCATCATTCCCTCTCAGGGCAGTTCGTAAAGTTCAATTAACACGCCGGAAGCGCTTTTGGGGTGAAGGAAAGCCAGCTTTCTGCCGTCGTCCATGACCTGGGGCACTTTATCGATCAGCCTCACACCCCGGGATTCAAGATCCCGCAGCCTCTCTTGGATATCTTCAACTTCAAAACAAAGATGGTGCATCCCGGGTCCCTTTTTACGGAGATACTTGGCCACGCCGGAATCATCATCCAGGGGCTGAACGAGCTCTACTTCGCTGTCCCCCACCGGCAGGAAGGCGATCTTCACACCTTGGCTGGATACTGTTTCAATGTGGTCCAGGGCTAAACCCAACCGGTCCCTCCAGAACATGAGGGCCTCCTCCAAATCCTCGACCACAATCGCAATATGATCAATGCCTTTGATGTCTGTCATCGCTTATCCTTTAGATTTCATGAGTCTGACCAATGACCCTGTTTTCTGCGCGAAAAACACCACCGGGGCCCGGTAAAAGAACCCTCCGCTGTGCCCAGCTAAACCCAGGCATCCGGTCGATATTCTCCCCACACCTCACGTAAAGCGCCGGTGATTTCTCCGAGGGTGAGGTCATTCTCCACACAAGTAATAAAAATGGGTATGAGATTTTCATCTCCTCTGGCTGCCTTGTCAAGCGAGGCCAACAAAGAGCTGACCTGGGCTTTGTCGCGGTTTTTTCGAAGATCCGCCAACCTCTGGCGTTGAGCAGCCTCCAAGGCGGGATCGACCCGTAAGCGCTCCAGGGATAAATCCTCTTCCACCTGATATGCATTTACTCCAACCTGGATTAGTTCTTCTTCTTCCAAAGCGCGTTGTTGTCTGTAGGCGGCTTCCTGGATCTCTCCCTGCATAAATCCTTCCCGGATGGACTGCAGAGCACCACCCATTTCCCGAATTTGATCCAAATATTCCCGGCACTGTCGTTCAATCTTATCCGTGAGTTCCTCAATGCAGTACGAACCACCCAGCGGATCCACGGTGTTCGCCACCCCGGATTCATGGGCGATGATCTGCTGCGTGCGGAGCGCGATTTGGACCGCCTTCTTTGTAGGCAAGCCAATGGCTTCGTCCATGCTGTTGGTGTGCAGGGACTGCGTACCTCCCAACACAGCAGCTAAGGCCTGAAGCGCCACCCTGACGATGTTGTTCTCCGGCTGTTGGGCGGTGAGGGTGGAGCCAGCGGTCTGGGTATGAAAGCGCAGTGTCATAGATCGCTTTTTCTGGGCTCCAAAACGCTCCCTCATGATCCGGGCCCAAAGCCGCCTCGCTGCCCGGAACTTCGCCACCTCTTCCAAAAAATCATTATGGGCGTTGAAGAAAAAAGACAAACGACCTGCAAATTCGTCAACGCTCAACCCGGCCTTTAGAGCTGCCTCCACGTAAGCAATCCCGTTAGCCAGCGTGAAAGCCACCTCCTGGACAGCTGTGGACCCCGCCTCTCTGATATGGTAGCCAGAGATGCTGATCGTGTTCCAGCGTGGAATTTCCTGGTGGCAGTATTCAAAAAGGTCCGTGATCAAGCGCATGGACGGCTCGGGCGGGAAAATGTATGTCCCCCGGGCCACATATTCTTTTAAAATATCGTTTTGTACTGTTCCCCGGAGCGTTTTCAGACTCACCCCCTGTTTTTTTGCCACCGCGATGTACATCGCCAATAAAATGGCAGCCGGAGCGTTGATGGTCATGCTCGTAGAGACCTGGTCGAGAGGTATACCTTTGAATAAACGCTCCATATCGTGTAGAGAAGAAATGGAAACCCCAACCTTCCCCACCTCACCGGTCGCGAGAGGGTGATCGGCGTCATAGCCAATCTGGGTGGGGAGGTCGAATGCTACCGATAGCCCTGTTTGCCCTTGATCCAGCAGATAACGGTAACGCCGGTTGGACTCCTCCGCGCTGGCGTAGCCCGCATATTGGCGCATGGTCCACAACCGGCCGCGGTACATGGTGGGATAAACGCCCCGCGTGTAAGGATACTCGCCGGGGAACCCCAGACTTTCCAGGTAAGCCCCTCCATCCTTATCGGGGAGAGCGACCCTGGGCAGGGGAATCCCAGAAAGGGTCTCAAAGGATTCTTTTCGTTCCGGGAAACGGGCCAAAGTTGGTTCTAAGGTTTCCTTCTCCCAACGCTTTTTTTCCTCTTCTAGATTCATAATCTACCTCAAGACTTTGACATTCTCGATTTGTATCCAATCAAAGTATAACCGAATTCGGGGAAGGTCACAAAGGGAAAGGTTTTCGGGCTGCACTGCTGATGGAAATGGATCGACAAACCATTTCTATGAAACTCTTATCTTCCATTTTCATTGGGACGATATAATAGGAACTGTAAATGGGAAATTCAATTACTTAAAGGAAACTCAAAATGGCAACGAAACCGAAATCTGTGAATTTGGAATGGGTGGGATCGCGGATGTTCGTGGGCACGGACTCCAATGGGCATTCCCTGGCTATTGGTTATCAACGGGAGCACGAACCGGAAGGTCGGGGGGTAAGCCCCTCGGACATGCTCATGCTTGCAGCAGCCGGCTGTTCCAGTTATGATGTGGTCGAGATCCTGGAGAAACAAAAACAACCCCTGGAATCCCTATCTGTGACCGTAAAAGGGACGCAGAAAAAAGACCCCCCCTTCAATTATCAGACCATGCACATTACATATCATATTAAAGGGGACGTCCAGCCCGAGAAAGTAGAGCGCGCCATTCAATTATCTGAGGAGAAATACTGTTCGGTGACGAATACCCTGCGGGCTGGCGTTGAGATCACCAGCGATTACGAAATCCATCCCTGA
>Ga0207797_1000053_pt1 | contig 70510 bp, 57 predicted proteins | sample PRCRCaboRojoPR_6_FD_187275 | JGI IMG/M metagenome (GOLD analysis project Ga0207797, IMG submission 187275) | Marine sediment microbial community from Cabo Rojo, Puerto Rico - PR CR 10% Liquid 1 (SPAdes) | ecosystem: Environmental > Aquatic > Marine > Coastal > Sediment | place: Cabo Rojo, Puerto...
GGCTGTCTCTATGGTCTGTGTCGCCATGGAACCTGCGCTCGGCGCCCCGGCCGAAACGTGATTTTTTCATGCTTGGTTGTGCCTGCGGTACCGCAGGCATGCGGGTTGTATGGTCAGAGCTGAAGCTTGTGGGATAAAGAGTTTAACACGTACTCTGTTCCAGAAATATGAACCTCTTTTGGGAAGGATCGTTTTGCCGGAAAATGTGGTTTCCGGCTCGCTTCCGCCCCCCTGACTCACGTGGCACGAGTTCAGTCGATAATGCCGGATGCTGTTCACATATTCGTATTTACGGAATGCGACACCAGACGAAATGGCAAATCGCAGGAGAACTGGCATGCAAGAAGAGAGCAAGCTGCGAAGGGACAAGCTGGCCCAGAAGACAGCATTGTTCAAGAAATCACTAAGCTTTCGCTCCCGATTCATGATAGGCACAGCCATGACCTTGCTGTTCAGCTGCTTTATGGGTGCTTATTGGATGTATGAGCGGGAAAAAAGGCACCTGAAGGAGTATGCCTACGAGAAGACGCAGTTGGTTATGGCTGCTGTTGAGGCCAGCAGGGAGTATGTCCGAGAGGATTTGCGACCTCAAATGTATGAGCGGTTCGGCAGGGACTTTTTCATGCTGCAGGCCATGTCCACGTCGTATGTGGGTCGGGCGGTGATGGACAACTTTAATCTGGTCCTCCCCCAGTATGTCTATCGGCGGGTGGCTGAAAATGCCCGTAATCCGGGCTCAGAAGCCAACAGCTTGGAAAAGTCCATGATCAAGCATTTTCAAACAAATCCTCAGCTGCGAAGCTGGCAGGGAATGCTCAGTGCGCAGGGCCAAAAGCATTTTATGCGCTTCAAGCCTGTCCATTTTGATCAATCCTGCATGAGATGCCACGGCCGGCCTGAAGATGCGCCAAGCGATCTGATAAAGCGCTACGGCACTCAAAAGGGGTTTGGCAATCAGCCTGGAGAGCTGGCCGGGGTGGTTGCAGTGGGCATTCCAGTCCAAAGCGCCCTCATCGAAATCAAGGACAAGGCTGCTTCGGTCTTTATAATCCTGTTTGCAGGGGCTCTGTTTTTTTACTTGGTTCTGGTCTTTCTCTTTGATCGGGTGGTGGTCAATAACCTGCGGGGGGTACTGCATGTCTTCAAAGGGGAGGTTGGGGAAAAGAGTCTCCAAGACTTTATGCCTGAATCGGATGCACATCTCAGGGGCGATGAGCTGCAAGAGCTGACAGAGGCTGCGGTGTGCATGTCCGAGCACTTGCACAGGACCAAACAAGAGCTCAAAGAGTATGCGGAGAGCTTGGAACACAAGGTGGCTCTGAGGACCCAAGCACTTCAGGAATCCAAGCAGCTTCTGCAAGAGAAGGTTCTGAAAAGAAGCAAGGAGCTGCAGACCTTAAACCGCATCTCTGAGTTGACCACACAGGCCTTGGGCCTCAAAGATGTATGGCCCAGAGTGCTTAAGCAGAGCCTTGAGCTGATTCCAGCCAAGGGAGCTGGAGTCTATCTGTTCCAGGAAGAAGACTCCCTGCTGGAGTTACAATACCAAGAGAACGCCTGGCAATTGCCTCGGACGGTCGCTGTCAACACAGAGTACGGCAAGGACCTCGATCAATCCGATTCAGAGCTGAATGCGTCCATTTGTCAGGCCTTGAGCGGAGTTTTGAGCAGTGTGCCTGATCATGATCAGTCCAATTTCCTCAATATCCCCATGTCATGCAGGGGCAGGGCTTTGGGGGTGCTCAGCTTTTCAGGTCTTCAGGAGGTGCCGGTTAGCCGGGAGCAGCAAGAGCTTTTGCTCTCAGTCGGCAGGCAGGCCGGCATTGCCGTCCAGAGCCTGGATGACCTGCAAGGGTTGATGCAAAGCAAAGAGCTTTTGCAAACGGTTTTTGACGGAATTACGGATCTACTCATGCTCCTGGACCGGGAAGGCAGGATCAAGATGGTCAACAAGGGCTATCTTGGCCGTTTTGGGGTTCAGTTCCAGGATATTCAGGATCAGCCCTGCTATACGGTCCATGCCGGCTTAGAGGACTTCTGTCCTGATTGCGCCCTGAGGGAAGTGGTGCACTCTGCCGTTCCCTGCAGCAGGGAAGTGAGCTGTCCAGGCGGGGAGATCTTCCTTGTGCATTTTTATCCCATCCTGGATGAGTCCGGGGAAGTGCATAGCGTGATTCGTTCCGCCCGGGAGATTTCCGAGCAAAAGAAGATGGAGCAGAAGATCCAGCAGACAGAGAAAATGGTGGCCATGGGTCAGCTGGCTTCCGGAGTGGCTCACGAGATCAACAATCCATTGGGTATCATTCTGTGCTATGTGGATCTGCTCAAGAGGCAGCTTCTGGAGATGCCCCGGAGTATGCAGGACCTGGAGATTATCGAGAAGCAGGTCATACACTGTAAGCAGATTGTGACTGACCTTTTGCATTTCGCCAAGGGGCAGGAGAGCATTAAGGAGCCGGCGCAGGTCAATAGAATTGTCCAGGAAGTAACCCAGATGTTTTATCATAAGCTCAAGAAACACAATATCCAGCTGCAGCTGGACCTCAAGCAGGAGATTCCAGAGATCAAGATCAATGCCGACAAGATCAAGCAAGTTTTGGTCAACCTCTTGATGAATGCCCTGCAAGCTGTCTCAAGCCATGGTTTGATCCAAATATCTACGGGCCTTGAACCAGGCAGAGAAAGGGTCTGGGTTTCCGTCTTGGACAACGGCCAAGGTGTGCAAGAAAGCATCAAGGGCATGATCTTCGATCCTTTTTTCAGCACAAAGGGTCCTGGGGAGGGCACAGGGCTTGGCCTGGCAGTTTGCTATGGTGTGGTTCAAGACCACGGCGGAGAGATCGTTCTTCAAAGTGAGCACGGTTCTTGGAGCAGATTTACAGTGTTTTTGCCACTGACATCCAGGCTGCAAAAGGGAGAGAACCATGTCTAAGCAGCGGCTGCTGATCATAGACGACGAGCAGGATATGCTTCAGGGGCTGCATAGGGTGCTGGGCTATGAATTTCAAGACGTGGAAGTGGATGTTTGCTCTCAATCCGGTCAGGCCATTAGCCTCCTCCAGGACAAGGGACATGATCTGGTGCTGTTGGATATCTGTATGCCAGAGATGGATGGTCTGGAGCTTTTGCAAAGGATCAAGCAGCTTGATCCCTGGATTACCGTTATCATGATGACCGCTTATGGGGGAATCGAGGTTGCAGTCCAATCTATCAAGCTCGGGGCTTATGACTTTATCAGCAAGCCATTTGAAATGCAGGACCTGCTGCGTTTGTTGCGCAAGGGTTTTGAGCGCAGCCAGTTGGTTCGGGAAAATTGTACCCTGCGCAGACATATATCTCAGCAAGCCGGACTGGGCAGAATCATTGGCCAGTCTAAGCCCATGCAGAGATTGTTTGAAAGCATTCGCTCCATTGCCCATACAGAATATGCAGTCCTAATCCGGGGGCAGAGCGGCACAGGCAAGGAGCTGGTAGCCAGAGCTATCCATGATCTGAGCAAGAGGGGCGAACGCAGCCTGGTAGCAGTAAACTGTCCGGCCATTCCGGAAAGCCTTTTGGAGAGCGAGCTCTTCGGGCACAAAAGAGGAGCCTTCACCGGAGCCCTTCAGGAACAAAAAGGTCTGTTTCAAGAGGCACACGGCTCGAGCCTGCTTCTGGACGAGATTGCCGATATCCCGGTTTCAGTGCAGACCAAGCTCCTTAGGGTATTGCAGGAGCAGGAGATCAGGCCCTTGGGCAGTAACAGGACCATCAATGTGGATGTGCGCATCCTGTCTACCACGAATCAAAATCTGGAAAAGAAGCTCGAGGACAAGAGCTTCCGGGAGGATCTCTTCTATCGGCTGAATGTGGTCAGCATCAGGACTCCCAGCCTGGATGAGATCAAGGAGGACATCCCTTTGCTGACAGAGTTCTTTGCCAGGGAGGTTTGCCATGAGCTGGGGATGGAGTATAAACACTTCTCCTTGCAGACCCTGGATCTGTTGATGCAAATGCAGTGGCCCGGCAATGTGCGCCAGCTGCAGAACTTTGTGCGCCGGGCCCTCATATTTACCGGCAACTCTGAGATCGGGCCACAAGACATAGCAGCCATGCAGGGGCAAGGACTGGAGCCCATGGATGCATTGGAACAGGCTCAGCCTCCCTGTGATGCTGAATTAGTGCCCTACAGCCAGGCCAAGGAAAGGGTTCTGCAGCAGTTTACTTCACAGTATGCCCGACAGCTGCTGCACAAGACTGGAGGCAATGTTTCACAGGCTGCCAAGCTGGCTGGTTTAAGCCGGGTGGCTTTGCAGAAGATGTTGCGAAGAATCGGGGTGGACCCTGCCCAGTATCGCTCTCAGTAAGGCTATCTGGTGATGGTTGACACCTCTTACTCAGGAGAGTATAAAAGACCAAAAGCTATTCAGGTGCTTGAGTTCGGGGAGCGGATTCGGCAGGTGAAGCCGAAGGCGACCCCGGGCGGAGCTGAAAAGGGAACCCTGTGCGAGTCAGGGACCGGCCCGCGGCTGTGATCGGGGACGAAAGCCGCACGATGCCACTATTCCCCTGCATTCATTTGAGTTCTGCTTCAGTCTGTCCCTTCGAAGATCAGTTGCCTAGCAAATAATACTGGGCAGGCCGATCCGAAGGACAAGCCAGACACGTATTCAAGTGAGTGCAGGGGGGTGGGAAGGCGCGGCGAGCCCAGTTGAATCCTGCCTGTGGCAGGGCGACAAAGTCGCATTCAACCGGGCAAGTAGGGTGATCCGAGAGTCAGAAGACCTGCCTGAATAGAGAGAGGCTCGCTTTCGGGCTTGAAGACGAGGCCTCAGAGTTTCGGCGGATAAAAACGGGATATCCCCGGATCGAAGTGTATTCGATCCGGGGATTTTTTTTGGTCCCACAGGGAGCCTTTCCCGTGAGCCATGTTTCGACCCCCTATCCACTCCTTACAACCCTCTAACCTGGATCAGGGGGCCACTAGGCAGGCCCCCTGATCCAACCAAGACGGGCATTCCGGCTTGTGACGGTGTGTGTTTGGGTACTTTGAGGTTTGATGAATAAGAAACAAGGAGAATGAGTATGAAACGGGTCATTCGAATCAGCACAATCCTGCTCCTCTGCCTGCTCCTGGCCACGGCCTGGGCCGGCGCCCACAGCCATGGCCACGGGGAGAACGGACACGGGCACGGTGCCAAGAAGAAGGAGAAAAAGGGCATCCTGCTGGTGGCCTTCGGCTCGAGCTATCCCCAGGCCCAGGCATCCTTTGAGAACATCGAGGCCGAGGTCAAGAAGGCCTTTCCGGAAGTCCCGCTACGCTGGGCCTACACCTCGAAGATTATCCGCCACAAGCTGGAGGAGGACAAGGGCAAGCACCTGGACTCCCCAGCCATGGCCCTGGCCAGGATGATGGATGACGGCTTCACCCATGTGGCCGTGCAGTCCCTGCACACCATCGGCGGGGCCGAGTTCCACGACCTGCACTCCATTGTCGACGGCTTCGAGTCCATGTCCGGTGGCTTTGAGAAGATCCTGCTCGGCTATCCCCTCCTGGCTGCCAGCCAGGACCTCGAGGCCGTGCGGGAGGCCATGCTTGAGAACATCCCGGAGGAACGCCAGCCCGATGAGGCGGTCATCCTCATGGGGCACGGCACCCATCATCCAAGCAATGCCTTCTACCAGGCCATGGCCTATCTGTTTCAGCAGAAGGATCCCCATGTCTTCGTCGGTGTTGTGGAAGGATCGCCCCTGCTGGAGGACATCCTGCCAGAGCTCAAGGCCAAGGGAATCGAGAAGGCCTACCTGATGCCCTTCATGTCCGTGGCCGGAGACCATGTTCGAAATGACATGGCCGGCGACGGACCGGACTCCTGGAAGACCGTCCTGGAAAAGCAAGGCATCGAGACCGAAGCCGTGCTCAAGGGGACGGCCGAGTACGACACCATCGTGGACATCTGGGTGGACCATCTGAAGGGGGCTTTCTCCCATTTCAAGAAGAGGTGAGCAGCTGCCTGGTGTGCCTTTGGCAGGAAGAAGGAATTGTTTTGCCGCAAGGAGGAGAGCATGAAAACCGGAGTCATCGTCTATGTGACCGGCGAGTCACCGTGGCGGGAGAATGTTCAAGTGGACCGTTTCACAGCCCACCCACAGCTGCAGGCCGATCGAATCGCTGTGGCCTCCGATCTGGAGGAGATCGTTGATCATTGGTTTAACCTGACGGTCAAAGGAGTGCAGATGATCAAGTGCCTCATCGCCGAGGCCGGGGAGAAGAACGAGCTCAGGCTGACCGGACGCGAGCTCAGGTTGTGCGGGTAGATTGGATGCGTCAAAAGCGACTGTTTATCATGGCTGACATTCGGGATCAGAGCCGAATCCATGGAGGAAAGGTATGGCCAAGCATCCCTTTTTCATCCTGTCTGTTTTGAGTATCAGCTTCTGCATCACCTTCGTTACCCCGATCGGAGCCCAGGCTAAAACAGCCAACGCAACTGTATCTCTGGATGAGGTTGTGGTCACGGCCGGTCGCTTCAAGGAGCTCAAGCGGGAGGTGACCTCCAACATCTCGGTTATCGACGAGCGGGAGATTGCTCTGTCACCGTCCAGCGATTTGGGCGAGCTGCTGGCGGAAAAGAATATCGGCTTCATCAACAAGTATCCCGGCACCTCGACTTCCTTCGGTATACGGGGCTTCAGGACCAGCGCTCTCGGCCTCGACCTGGAAGGCCGGGTCCTCGTCCTGCTCGATGGGCGGCGCATCGGGACCGGCAACGTAGCCAAGGTTTTGACCAAGAATATCGAACGGATTGAGATCATCCGGGGACCCGCCTCTGTCCAGTATGGATCGGCCGCAATCGGGGGCCTGGTCAATGTGATCACCAAGCAGGGCACGGGCAAGCCGACGGTTTCAGTACAGGGTGAGCTGGGCAACTTCGGGCATGAGGAAGTTTCGGCAGGACTTTCCGTGGCATTCAAGGGATTCGATTTCTCCGGCAGCGTCAGCCGGAGCAGTCGAGATGATTATGATACCGCTGATGGAGAGGAATACGCCAACACCGGCTATGACCGGAAGGAAAATGTCAGTCTGAACTTGGGCTATGAGTTTCTGCCCGATAACCGTCTCGGAGTCATTGTTAACTCCTTTGAAGTTGATGAAATAGGCAATCCTTCCTACCTCAGCCAGAACGATCTGGACGATTACGCCGACAAGTCCAACGAGTCGATTGATTTCGTTTACGACGGGACAACCCGCGAAGGTCTGTTTTCCTGGAAGGCCAGATACTTTGTAGGTGAAGACGAGAACAAGTCCTTCGATCCGGTGGCCAGCAACCCCGATATGTTCGATGATGGCGTACCTACCGAGAACACCACGGATTATCAAGGCGCTCAGGCACAAACGACCTGGAATCCAGGGCAGTATACTCTGACAGCCGGTGCGGACTGGCTCAACTATGACATCGAGTCTGACTTTGATCCAGTTAAAACAGAGTTTGACAACCTTTCGTACTTTCTCTTGGTCAAGGCTCAATACTTTGAGAATCGCCTCACCATCTCGGGCGGGGTTCGCTACGACGATGTCGAGGTTGAGGTTCAGGAGGGCCAGGGTGGAACCGAGGATGCCGACAACTTCAGCCCCAGCTTGGGCTTGGCCTGTCTGGCTTTGGACAATGTCAAGCTCAGGGCCAATTACGGACAGGGCTTCCGCATGCCTAGCGCCCAGCAGCTGGCAGCTGATTTTGTCAGCGCTTTTGGAACCCCGTATGTGGGCAATCCAGATCTGGATCCGGAAGAGAGTGAAACCTATGAAGTTGGCCTTGATTTCTATTTTGGGGGTTTCGACTCCTCGGTGACCTCCTTCTACACCGAGTTCAAGGACAAGATCGTCAGCGTCGCCGGCGGAGGCGGCGCCCAGACCTGGGACAACGTTGGGGAAGCTACGATCTCTGGGCTGGAAGGCGCGCTTTCCTACGATCTGGCCAGCCTGTGGAACTGGAGCTGGCAGATCAAGCCCTACTTCAACTGGACGTATCTGACCGAGTTCGAGGACGAGGAGACCGGCGAGGACCTCCTGTACACCTCGGAGTGGAATCTCTCCTACGGTCTGCTTGTCTCAGATTTTGACGGATTCTCTGCTCGGTTCAATGTTGCCTATACCGGTGATCAGGATATTGAGGACTTTGAGAGCGGCCTTTTCCCTGCTCCGGTTGTGGAGAAGGGGGGATTCAGCGTGGCAGACATCAGCGTAGAGAAACGTCTGGTTGGATTCGGTGCGTTTGGGGATTTGAGTCTGCGCGGCGAAATCCACAATCTCTTCAATGAGGACTATGCTTACGTCAAAGGCTATCCCATGCCGGGCAGGACGTTTGTGCTCGGAGCCGAGTACACCTTCTGATCAGGAATGAAGACGGCCGCTTTGAAGCAGGACAGCCGGTCTTTGGAGTACGTACCCTGAGAGGAACGCATTCATGGTACCGAATATCAGGAAGTGAACAACCGATCATACCATGCCTGAGGTTTTGCAGCGGTCAAAGCAATCTTTAAGAAGCAGAGATCCAGGGCCTCAGCCCAGGGCCACTGATCAAAACGGCGTGAGAAGTCCTCCATGAAACTTTCCTTTGGCGCAGACCAGCTTCCCTTGTTGGCAAGCCGTCTTTCCTCGATGATCGTGTTTTTGGGCCTGATTGTGTCTACGCCTGCTCTTTCCTTGGCTGGAAGCCAGACCATAGGGCCTCAGGAGCATGCCCTCATCGCCAAGGCCCAAGAGGCTTTGCAGAAGGGCCGTCCGGGCAAGGCCAATTCCCTGCTGACAGACTATCTGCAGCACAATACCAAGAATGCTTCCTGGGCCCTGTACTTGGTTTTGGGAAACGTCCAGTACAGCAAACAGAATATGATCGCGGCCAGGAAATTTTACGGCCGTGGTCTGGGGCGTTCTGCCGAGCAGCCCGTTCTCCAGGCCAACTACGCTTCCGCCTGCTATGCCTTGAAGCGTTATGCCGAGGCCGGCCGGCATTTTCTCAAGGCCTTCCAGTTGCAAGACAAGCCGGAGTTCGAGCTCTTGTACAGCTCTGGAGCGGCTTACTTCCAAGCCGAGAGCTACGCGGAGTCCGAGGCTGTCCTGGAAGACCTCCTGCACCGGGCCAAGCAGGTCCGCACCGAGTGGGTCGAGCTTTTGACCGCCGTCTCTATGCGGCAAGAGAAATGGACCGAGGCGGAAAACCGATTGCGTTTGCTCTTGGAGCGAAAGCCAGCCAAGGGACAGCTCTGGAAGCTCCTGGCCCAGGTCCATCTGCAGCAGGAGGCCTATCAGGAGGCCGCCAGCGCTTTAGAGATGGCCTACAGTATCGAGCCTCCAAGCGAATCCCGATGGAAGGAGCTGGCCGATCTGTACTCCTTCATCAATGCTCCTCTCAAGGCTGCGGATACCTTTGAAAAAGCTTTCGGCGATCCCTTGGAGGCTGAGGAATGCCGGAAGATAGCCAGGCACTATGTACGAGGGCTCCGCTATGATCGGGCTATCGGCTTTCTGCAGCGGGGTATCGAAAGAGATCCTTCGGCCAGCCTGTATCTGGAGCTTGGCCAGGTCTGCTATGAGGCAGGACGGTTTCAGGAATCCATAGAGGCCTTTGACAAGGCGCTTCACCAGGACTCCGATCTGGGCGAGGCCCAGCTCTGGCTCGGCTATGCGGCCTGCCAGCTCCGAAACTGGGGTCTCGCCCGGCAGGCCTTTACTCAGGCGGCGCGATATCCTTGCTTGAAGGAGACCGCCCGGCAGGCGCTCTCGTCAGTTCAAGCAATTCTGCAAGCCAGGGAAGCTGTCTCTCGCTTCAGGCAAGCCAATTCCTGAGATGTCAATCCTGCGCAAACCGTGCAGCCAAATGAGAATGATATGCTCAAGATTCGGTATGTTTCGATTTTCTGTTGTCTGTGCCTGATGCTCTGCACTGCAGCAGCAGCTGGTGAAGAACGCGGGCCGCAGGAGGCCAAAAAGAGCCTGGATCGTGCTTTGCAGAAGCAGATCGACATCCAGAAACAGGTTCGAAGCTGGAGCCAGGAAAAGCGGTCCCTGGTCAGTGAGATCCTGAGTCTCAAGGTCCAACTGGATTGGTATGGCTACCAGAACGAAAAGTATGAAGCCTATATCCAGCGACGGCGCCAGGCCATCGTTGAGCTGAGGCGGAGCAAGCAGGAGATGAAGACACTCCGTATGCAGCTGGAGCCATACCTCGAACAGGTCATTGCCGACCTTGAATCTTTTATCGCAGAAGATATGACCTTCCTGAGCCGTGAACGACAGGAGAGGATCGCCTCTTTGAAAAGGGCCATGAACGATTACCACCTGTCCATGAGCGAGAAGCTGCGCCGGGTCCTGGAGGGATTGCAGGTTGAGGCTCGGTATGGCCAAAGCACCGGAGTGACCACCAGGAGCCTGGAGATTGAAGGTCAGACCATGCAGGTGCAGGTCTTGCGGCTGGGCCGGGTGGCTCGTTTCTACCGGAGCCTGGATGGAGAGTACGTCGGCAGGTGGAGCAGACAGTCCGAAAGCTGGGAGCCGTTGTCACAGGAGTGGAGCCGCAGCTTGAAGAAGGCTGCGGACATGGTTGAGCAGGAGCAGGCCGTGGATCTGGTCGACTTGCCCATAGGAGGCCCTGAGGGATGAGATGGATGCAATTGCTGGCTGTTCTTGTGACCTGCCTGGCTTCGAGCCTGCCGACCGAGGCTGCCAACAGGACACAATGGCAGGAGCTGGCCGGGAAGATCATGGCTCAAAGCCGCGAATCCGAGCAGCAGGCCCGCTTCACCAGGCAGCTCCTTCGCCAGGATCAACAGGGGCTCAGCAAAACCCTTGAGGAGCTCGAGTCGCAGCTGGAGTCCCAGAAAAGAGCCCTGGCGACCAAAGAGGAGACCTTTCAGTCCCTGCAGGACCGGGAAAAGGAGCTCAAGTCGGAGATTGAGGGGGAAAAGGACCAGATCAAGCAGGTCAGGAACACGGTCTTCAATGCCGCCCAGACGACCAGCTCCCTGGTCAGCAAGAGCCCGATTACGGCTGAGCACCCGGAGCGCTTCGAGCTCCTCCAGCCTTTGGTTTCCCAGGAGCGCTTTCCCGGGATGCAGGGGATCCAAAGCCTCGTGGGCGTCCTGAAGACCGAGATGCAGGCCTCAGGCCGAATCCGGAAGTATAGCGGCCGGCTGATCAGTCCCAAGGGGCGCCGGCGGGAAGGAACCATCGTTCGTGTCGGGTCCTTGACCAGCGCCTATCGGCTGCCGGAGCAAGGCACGGGTTATCTAACTCTTGGCCGCGGCCACGGGCTGACCGCGGTCTCGGGTCAGCCTTCCTGGTTCGTGCGCAGGTCCCTGGACAGCTACATTCAGGGCGAGTCCGAGCATATGCCCCTGGACCTGTCCGGAGGCTCGGTCTTCAAGCGCCTTCGGGAGGGGCGCGATCTCGTTGATTGGGCTCTGGCCGGAGGTGTCCTGGTCTGGCCCATTTTTCTGGTCGGTGCGGTTGCCTTGATCCTGGCTTTGGAACGCTTCCTCTTCCTGCTGCGTATCCGGGCCAACTCGGACCGCATCATGACCCGGATCATCGCCTTGGCCAGTCAGGGTCAGTGGCAGGAGTGCCGTGAGTTCTGCGCTTCCAACCGCCGTTTTCCCACCTGCCGGGTTCTGGAGCAGATCATGGAGCATTTGGGAACCTCCCGGGAGGCCATGGAGAACGCTCTTCAGGAGGCCATCCTGCGTCAGGTGCCTCGGCTGGAGCGGTTCATTCCCACCTTGAGCATCTTGGGCGCCATTGCGCCGCTACTGGGCTTGCTCGGAACGGTTACAGGCATGATCACCACCTTTCAGGTCATCACCCTGTTCGGGTCCGGCGATCCCAAGCTTATGTCCGGGGGGATCTCAGAGGCTTTGGTGACCACGCAGCTGGGGTTGGCCGTGGCCATCCCCATTATGCTCCTGCACCATTTTCTGGAGCGAAGGGTGGATACGATCGTGGCGGATATCGAGGAGAAGGGCAACACCTTCACCCTGACCCTCCTGAAGCAGGAAATGATTCGGGACTCCGGGGACAGGTGCAGGGAGCAGAGAACAGAGGACAGAAAACAGTGTACAGAAGACAGACATCAGAGAACAGAGAATAGAATAGAGGAAAGAGAGAATTCCAATAGGAGTGAACCAAAGCAGACAAAAGGCTGTGAACAGTGAACAAAGGACAGACGAAATGCCTGGCCCGAGGGGGAAGTACATTTTCATCAAAGATGTATGTTCCATCATGCCCGGTCTTGCACAGGCGGATGGTTTGAAGGAGATGAATGGTGCGATTGCCTGATCTGGTCATCCGGGCTGTTGAATATCTCCAAAGCGGCGGCGGGGTTATCCTGCCCCTTGTGGCCATCTCGGTATGGATGTGGGCTTTGATTGTGCGCAAATGGCTGGAGCTCTTCAGATGGCGCAGCAGGGAGCGCTCTGTCAGGGAGTGCCTGGCGAGCTCCGGAGAGCCTGATATCGATTCAGCCCCCTGGCAAGCCCGACTCATTGAAACCTTTTGGGAGTATCGGGACCATGGTGACCTGCCTGACAAAAAGGTCCTGGCCAGGGTCCGCCACAGTCAGGAAAAGGAGATCGATCGTTCGGTGGGGACGATTCTGGTCCTGGCCGCGATCTCTCCGCTTTTGGGCCTGTTGGGGACGGTGGCCGGCATGACCACGACCTTCGAGGTTATCGCCCAGTTCGGCACGGGCAAGGCCAAGGCCATGGCCTCGGGGATCTCCGAGGCCTTGATATCCACGCAGACCGGCCTGATCGTGGCCGTGCCAGGTCTGGTGATGGGCAATCTGCTGCGTCGCCGGGCTCAGGGTATCAAGGATCGCATGGAGCAGTTTTCCTTGAGCCTGTTGCGCCAAGCTGACGGAGACACCAGGGAGGTCAGGCTGTGAATGGCATACGTCAGCTTCGATCGAGACGGTCCAGGGGCCTGGACTTCAACATGGCGCCCTTGATCGACATGATTTTCATCCTGCTCATCTTCTTCCTGGTGACCACCAGCTTCGTCAGGGAGTCCGGGGTGGAGGTGCAGCGGCCTGTGGCCCAGACCGCAAAGACCAAAGATCAAGCCACCATGATCATCGGGATCGACGCTCAGGGGCATGTTCATATGGATGGCAAGCGCGTGGATCTTCGGTCGGTGCGGGCTCTCATGGAGCGCCATCTGATGGAGGCGCCCAAGGGCTCAGTGATCATTGCCGCAGACAGACACAGTCGAACCGATACCCTGATACAGGTCCTGGATGCCTGCCGCCTGGCGGGCGCCAAAAACATCAGCGTTGCAGCGCGGAAGGCGTCGAGCTGAACCAGTGCCATGCTCAGCAAGACCAAGGACACCTTCCTCATTGCCCTGGCCACTCTGCTCATCAATGCGCTTCTGTTCGCCAGCATCCCTTTGCTCTCTCGGTTAACGGACAGACAGCGAGCTACGGAGTATGCAGGACGGCCTACGCTGGTCAGCTCCCATCTGGAGAAGCGCCGGGAGGATCAGAGTCGGCCCGAACCCGAAGTGAGCCCAGAGGAGAAGGAGCCCCTGACCTTACCCCAGGCGCCGTTTCAGCCAGAGATGCTCCGAAAGACGAAACCGGAGGTGCATCTGGATATTCAGCAGCCGGACTTCCGGTTGGAGCATCTGGAGATCGGTAAGCTCGAAATCAAGGCTGCGGATCACAAGCAGCCCCGCGTTCACAGTCGCAGTTCGGACCGCCCCAAGTCCTTTGCCTTGACAGAGGTCGACCGCCGGCCGCGTCCTCTGAAAACGGTCGAGCCGATCTATCCCCTCCAAGCCAGGCGACAGGGCCTGACCGGTTGGGTGAAGCTGCGATTCCTGGTTGACAGGAAGGGCGATGTGGAAAAGGTTTCGGTGATCAGCGCCGCTCCCAAAGGGGTCTTTGAGGAGAGCGCCAGAGAGGCGGTCAAGCAATGGCGCTTTGAGCCAGGCGCCCGGAAAGGCAGGCCGGTGCGCACGTGGGTCAAGGTTCCCATCCGCTTCGAGCTGTCCAAGTGAGCTTGCGTCGAGGATGACTTGGTAGGCTGTGTGCATCTAGCCGAGAAATGGTGAATATGGTTCAACGAGCCTTTGGGCTTGCCTTTTTGATCGGTGTGTTTCTGATTCTGCTCCAGCCGGTTCAGGCCAGGATGGTCACGGACCAGCTCGGACGCGAGGTGCAGGTGCCCGAACATCCCAAGCGGATCGTGGTCCTGGCCCCGAGCCTGGCCGAATGCCTGTTCGCTTTGGATCAGGGGGATCGGGTGGCCGGCGTGACCACATTCAGCAACTACCCGCCCCGGGCCAGGTCGCTGCCCAAGGTCGGTTCTTATGTCAACCTCGACCTGGAGCGAATCGTCGGCCTTGATCCAGATCTCTGCCTGGCCACGAAAGATGGCAATCCAGCCAAGGTCATCCGGCAGCTCGAAAGCCTTGGCATACCGGTATACGCTTTGGATCCCCGGGGCCTCCAGGCCGTCATGGAAACAGTGGTTAAGCTCGGCAGCCTGCTGGGCTGTGAGGATGAGGCTTCCAGGGTGGTGCGCCGGATGGAAGACGAGATCGAGGCGGTGACTGGGCGGGTTGAGGCCTTGCCCCGCAGGCCGCGAGTCTTTTTTCAGATCGGCATCTCACCGATCGTGTCCGTGGGCAGCAACACCTTCGTGCACGAGCTGATCACCATGGCAGGAGGGAGGAACCTGGCTGCCGGTTCCAAGGACTACCCCCGCTTCTCCGTGGAGGAGGTCCTGGCTCGTAATCCGGACATCTTGGTTATCAACTCCATGACCAGGGACAACTCCCTGCTCGAGGAGACCCGAGCCCGATGGCAGCAGTATCCTGAAATTGACGCCGTCAGGGAGGGCCGTATTTACACGGTCGACTCCGATATCTTCAACCGGGCCTCCCCGCGCTTGGTCAGGGGGCTGCAGATTCTGGCCGACCTTTTCCTCAAGTCGTTCGATGTCCCAGTCTCGAAGGTTTCCGGGGAGAGGTGAATGGAACGATTCAGGCAAGCCAGAACCGTCCTCGTTTCCGGAGCTTTGCTCCTGCTCCTGGCCCTGCTTATGCTCCTGGGTATTGCCGCCGGGCCAACGGGATTTCAGCTCCTCGAGGTCTTTTCAAGCCTGGTGGACGGCCGGGAGATCGATCGCGTCCTGCAGACCATCATCTGGGAGATACGCTTTCCGCGAGTTGTGCTGGCTGCCTCCGTTGGGACGGTCTTGAGCCTGGCCGGGCTGGTTTTCCAGGCCTTGCTGCGCAATCCTTTGGCAGAGCCCTATATTCTTGGCATTTCCGGAGGTGCCTCGGTTGGGGCGGTTTTGGGGATGCTCCTGGGCCTGGCCTTCTTTCCAGGAGTGGCCTTTCTGGCTTTCCTCGGCAGCATGGGCACCCTGGGGCTGGTGATCCTTTTGACCTCCGGTCGCTTCCTCATCCGGGAGAACAGCCTGCTTTTGGCCGGGGTCATGGTTAATGCCTTCTGCTCGGCGATCATCGTCTTCCTTCTGTCCATTTCCACGCACACGAAGCTGCAACAGGCATTGTTTTGGCTCATGGGGGACCTGTCCAACGCCCAGCAGACGCAGGTCATAGGCCTTTTGGCCCTCATCTTCCCTTGCATCCTGGTCATCGGGCTCTTCTCCCGTCCAATGAACCTTCTCCAGATGGGAAGTGATACGGCAGCCAGCCTGGGAGTCAATGTCAAAGCCGTAACCTTGATCCTGCTCGGCGTGAGCTCATTGCTCGTCAGCGGCACCGTTTGCGTTGTCGGGCTCGTCGGCTTTGTGGGCTTGGTCATTCCGCATATTCTGCGCCTCATGCTCGGTCCGGACCACCGTATTCTCGTCCCGGGCTGCATTTTGGGTGGGGCGGCCTTCATGACCGGCTGCGATCTGCTGGCCAGGACCGTGCCAGCGCAAGGCGAGATGCCGGTTGGCGTCGTCACGGCCGTCATCGGCGCACCACTCTTTGTCTACCTCTTGATGCGTTCTACATGACTTCTCCAGTGCTGAACGTCCAGGATCTCAGCTTCGCCTATGGCCAGAACCTGGTCTTTGAGGGCGTCAGCTTCGCCGTATCGTCGGGGGAGCTCTTCGTCATCATCGGGCCGAACGGCTCGGGCAAGACCAGTCTGATTAAGGCTGTATCCGGCCTCGAAAAGCCATGCCGAGGGCGGATCGAGGTCTTTGGCCAGGATATTGCCTCCTATTCCCGCAGAGGATTGGCCAGGCGGGTGGCTCTCGTGTCCCAGCAAACCAATGTACAGAGTGACTTCAGCATTGGCGAGTCGGTGCTCATGGGCCGATACCCGTACTACGGGCTCGTTGGCCGAGAGGGCCGGGAGGACCGTGAGGCAGCGGTCAAAGCCATGACTGTGGCCGGGGTCGAGCAGCTGAAGGATCGGAAGATGAGCCAGCTCAGCGGGGGCGAGCGGCAACGGGCCCTCATTGCCAGAGCCTTGTGCCAGGATCCTGAGATCATGCTCCTGGACGAACCGACCTCCTCCTTGGACCTCTCCCATCAGCAGCGCATCATGGACGTTTTGGAGAACCTCAAAAAGGATCGCGGCATAACGATCATCATGGTCGCCCACGACCTGAACCTGGCCTCTCTGTACGGGGACCGCCTGCTCCTCTTGAACAAGGGGAGGGTGGCTACCCTTGGCGCCCCGTCGGACGTGTTGACCTATGAGAACCTGGAGGATGCCTTCCAGTGCGTGCTGCTGGTGGACCAGAGCCCTCTGGACGGCCAGCCCAGGGTGACCGTGACGCCGGGCCGGTATCTGGATAGCAGATATCGGCGGGCTGAAGAGGTTTAAGTTGGATAGTTAGCTTCGCTACTGCCTTGACATTCCAGGGCGGGGCCCATACCTTCAGCACGTATTCGGCCAACGATGCCGATTCGTAGAGGGAAAGACGGTCGCGGCATCAAAGCATTCTCCTGTCAGGTTACCATGGTTTTTCGGGGCACCTTCACCGCTATTCTGGTCTGCTTGGCCACCTTGACTGCCACGACCTCCTTAGCTCACCCCCATGTCTTCTTCACCGCCTCCGTCGAGGTCGTCTTTGACGATGAAGGCCTGGCCGGGTTTGAGATGACCTGGGTCTTTGACGAGATGTTCAGCAACATGATGATCATGGACTTTGACGCCAATGGCAACGGGGAGTTCGAAGGCTCGGAAGTCAGGGCCCTCAAAGAGGCAAACTTCTCGAATCTCCGCAACTTCAGCTACTTCACGCACGTCACTATCAACGGCAAGCCCTTCACAGTCGAGTATGTCAAGGACTTTTCTGCATCGATCCAGGATGGCCGGATGACCTACCGCTTCTTTGTGCCGTGCCACGTTTCGGCGACCGAATCGTTCAAACGCATCTACCTCTCGGTTTATGATCAGACCTACTACTGTAATGTCCAATTGAAGGGCAAGCCGGTCTCCTATGTCAACAATGACAGCTTTGTGGTGAACCACTCCATTGATATCAACAGGGATAAGGCCTACTACTACGGTCAGATTCATCCAGAGGAGATCGCCCTGCGGTTCAAGAGAAGCAATGGTTAGGATTCTCATACTGCTTCACCTCTGTCTGGTCTTCATGTGCGGATCGGTTCAGGCAGAGGACAAGAGCCCCTTCAGCTCGAACAGTCCTCCCGAGCAGTCTGCATCTGAGCCTGCACTGCACAAGTCCTTTCTGACACAAATCGCCCTGTATCAGCAGCAGCTCAAGCAACGCATGGCCGGATTGATTCGAGAGGTCAAAGACGGACAGAGCCTGCAGCCACTCTTTGTGGTCCTCTTCATCGCCTTTGGGTACGGCTTGGTCCACGCTGCCGGACCGGGTCACGGCAAGGCAGTGGCCATGTCCTTTATTCTTTCCCGCAACCCTTCTATTGTCAGCGGATTGCTCTTTGGGACAATGATCGCCCTGGTTCACGGCTTTTCTGGAGCCATTTCCGTCCTGGCCCTCCATTTTTTTCTTCAGAAAAGCGTCACCGGCACCATGGCTTCCGTCTCCCAGGTAACCCAAGTCGTGAGCTTCACCTTGATTGCCCTCCTGGGGCTCGGCATCCTGCTCAAAAACTGCTGGGCGCTTGCCTGGCGACTTAGAGCCAAACCTCCGCACGGGTCGGGGGCAAGCGAGCAAAAGAAAGGCCTGGTTCCCTGGGCCGTAGCCGTGGGGCTGGTCCCATGTCCGGGAGTGGTCATGATCATGCTCTTCTGCCTGTCCATGGGTGTCATGGCCCTTGGCTTGATGCTCGCTGCCTCCGTGTCCTTGGGCATGGCCGCAACACTCTCCTGTGTGGTCATTGCGGTTATAACTGGAAAAGCCGGGCTCTTTTCTCTGGTGCCGGAAGGGAAGGTCGAAGTGATAGAAAGCTCTCTAGGGCTGATCTCCGGCGCGGCCATTGCTTCCCTGGCCACACTGTTTCTGCTGACAAGCCTGCATCAGTTTTAAGCAGACCACTCCTACGTTCCTGCCAAGCCGACCTGGATCGTTCGTCCGACTACGAAGCAAGGTGTCCAGATTACCGATTTATCCCCCTCGTTGCCGTCCTATAGCCCCGATACCTTAAAGAATAGAAGTGAGGGTAAAAAAAGCTTTGCAATGGTCAGCCAGCCGTGCAGCGAGCAGAGGCAGATCAAGCAGGCAAGACCCTGGCTGACTGGACAGCGGACGCAATGGGCTCCCTGCAAAGTCTAACAGCCCTGGGCGGCGAATGTCTGTGGGAGCTTACAGCCTGCAGCTTAGTTGCCCATTTTTGCGGTGCCGGTCGCGGCCTCGAAGGTTTTTCCCGGCAGGTCCCGGTAGCTTCTGCCGGGAGCCCTATCCTCTCTGGAAAGCGGCACTAACCGGAAAAGCCGGTCCGCCCCTCCTGCTCATAGAGCCGTGTGATCTCCTCAAGCGGGGTCTGCGAGGAGATCAAGCCTTTCAAGACCTTCCTGGCCAGAAACTCCGGCGGCACATGGCACTGGAAGGCAGCCCAGATGACCCAGTCGCTGCAGGCCCCGTAGCGCTCGCAGGTAAGGCAGCGTCCCCCCTTCATCACCGGGCTCTTGAGCCTGGACATGGCTGTGAGCTTGCTCATTTCGTCACCGTCCTGGCAGTGAATACTGTCGCTCAATGGCAGGAATGTCAACATCCCTTCCGTGGCATACTCCGACGTATGCATCAGGAGCCGTACCGGTCTGGTTCAGTAAGATGTCAAGTACAGCGGAAGAAAACACGGATTGCCCGTGTTTATTTTTCAATGCATTCTGTTTGGCAGCTTTTCCAGCCTTAAAGCGGTTGAGGCATGGTAGATGCAACCCAGCGGAGTTGTTTTGAGCTTGGTAAGATCTTTACACAGATGCCTGGGGTTCCATTTTTACTATACATTTGTGTCGAAATTGAGTAGAAATGCATGCAGGAAGGCATCAATGGAGCAGTTATAGGGAGCTTGAAGCATGTAATGACTGTTGTCGCTCCAAGAATTTATTGTTAAAATGAATAAATAAAAAAAACAATTAGATACAAATAAGAAAAATTATTGACAAAATGAAGTTCTGTGCTATCTTCTTAAAAAAAGATTCAGGATTTATATTTTTAGACTTGCATGTACTGTTTGACCATATTGTCTGCTGTCAGTTCATTTTTCTATTAGGATCTCTGATAGCATCAAGGGAAAAGTCGAAGAGCATTTGTTAAATTCTCTTTATCATTAGTTCTGTATTTTTTATCCGATTGCTCAAGGATGTAGTGCAGTAATATGGGATGTGAGATCTCTCTCGTATTTTTAAAAATCCATAAATACTGCGAACGATGCCAGTTTATTGTGCTATGGCTCATGTGAAAGCGTGCTGAATAGGATTGCCTTGCTTGACGATAACTGGATGGATATACTTGAATATCTTGATTTTCTGCAAGAAAGTCGCCAAGTGGCAGACCACAACGTTTGAGTGGAGCACGGCAAAGATATACACGGACCTTTTCAGTATTTATCAAGGGGTATGCCTTTCCAATCCCCTTTGAGCCCATGCATGAGTTTATCGGCTGATACACTCTTGCCCTCTGGAAAAACATCATGACGGATTCCAGCCGAGAGAAGGTGCTTGAAGCCCTGCAACCTCTGAACGACTTGGACATTACTGCCTCGGACTTCCTGGACGTTTTTTCCAGATTCGACTCCGGGGTGATCATCACCGACGCTGCCGGGAGCATTGTTTACTACAACAAAGCCCAGGCAGCTATCGACACCCTTTCTCCCGGGGAGGTCGTCGGTCGACGGGTCACCGAGGTGTACGGATTAACCGAGGGCAACTGCATGATCATGCGCTGTCTGAATATCGGACAGCCGATCATCAACCAGCTGTCCTACTACCGTCTTGACGGCGAGACCTTCCGCAACGTCATCTACTCGGTCTATCCGTTGCGCTCGTCCGGAGAGATCCGCGGAACGATCTCCTTTATTCGTAACAGCGACGTGCTGGAGAAGGCCGCCATCAACTCGGCCTCCCTGGCAACCGTGAAGACACGAGAGTCCATAGAAAACAACACCAAGTATACCTTTGCCAACCTCATCGGTGCCGACCCGGCCTTCCTTTCCTGTATCCGCTGCGCAAGGGCGGCGGCGGCTTCCAGATCACCGATCATGATTTGCGGCGAGACCGGTACGGGCAAGGAGATGCTTGCTCAAGCCGTTCATAACTATAGCGCCCGCAGGTCCAAGCCCTTTGTGGCTGTGAACTGCGCGGCCATTCCGGAAAACATCCAGGAGAGCGAGCTGTTCGGCACCACGCGCGGGGCCTTCACCGGTGCCATGGATAAGCGGGGGCTGTTTGAAGAGACAGACGGCGGGAGCCTGTATCTCGATGAGATCGACTCCATGCCCATGTCTCTGCAGGCCAAGCTCTTGCGGGTGCTTCAAGAAATGCGGGTGAGACGAGTTGGCTCCAACCGTGAGAAAACGGTCGATATCCGCATACTGTCATCCATCAAGAAGCAGTACGGAGAGGCCCTCCGGGAAGGGCTCTTGCGCAAGGACCTCTACTATCGGCTCAGCGTCGTTTTTATCGAGCTACCGCCGCTCAGGGAGCGCAAGCAGGACATCGAGACCTTGGCCAATCACTTTATTCTGAAGCACAGCTTCGCTCTGGGGGCCCGCGTGGAGAGCCTGGCTCCGGAGGTCCTGCGGCTCTTCATGGTCTACGACTGGCCGGGCAACGTTCGCGAGCTGGAGCACGTCATTGAGGGAGCCCTGAATGCCGTGGGCGATGAGACCGTGATTCGCCCGGAGCATTTGCAGAGTAACTTTCGGGAGGTTTGGCCGAAGAGCAGGTCATCGGCCGAGGTGCACGTGAGGACCGGTTCAATGGTCCAGACAGGGGGGAGTCAAGCCTTGCCGGATGGCTCTGGAGGATCGGAGCCTGACACGCCCGCCAGCGACTCCGGCTTGGGGAGCTTGGCCGACGCGCATAGCAGGCGTGACAAGGGCATGATTCTCCAGGCCATAGCAGAAGCTGATGGCAATATCTCCCGGGCAGCGCGGCGTCTCGGTGTTTCCAGACAGCTGCTGCATTACAAGCTCAAGAAGTACGCCATCGATCCGAAGAGCTACAAGAAAAATAGCTGAGCTTGGCTCGTCGAAGGCGGCATTTCATAGAGCAGACCGGTGCTCTCAGTTGAAGAGCCCTTGTCCTGCTGAAAGGACAAGGGCTCTTGTGTTCTGTTGAGATCAGAAGCAGCCTATCTGGTGAGCGCTTCCAGTATTACCTCATTGAATCAGGCAGATTGGTGCGAAGGCTCTCGAGCCTGAGTGACGGATCTGAGGCTTCGGCCAAACAGCATCTGCTCGATATGAGCGGTCAGGCAGGCTGCGCAGAGCCTGTCCTGGACCGATAGGTCATTCTGATCGTCCGATTTCTGATGGAATGTCTTACAGGCAGGGCATTGGACAATCATACGGGCTTCTCCTTGGCTGGTCAGAGGTTTTTTATGAAAGAACGCTGTAAGTTCATGATTTCTCAGCGCCAATTGGACGAGGCGCCTCGCTCGGTTCCAGACCGATCCCCTCGGGTTAGGAGGCTTCCATCAACAGCTCTTCGCGGATGCTCTTGAGCTGCTTCCGCTCCTCGGCCGCGATACGTTCCTGCCATTTCTTGAAGGCGTTGACATTGCGCAGGCTGTGGTCGGTAATCCTGGGGTTCCCTCTGACTGCCTGCTCCCGTATGGCCTCCATGGCCAGCTCGTCCCCCGGCAGATAGAGCGGCAGGACCTCCATCTCGCCGATGGCGTTGGTTTCAAGCTCCTCACGGGCATCGGTTTCGGCTTGGCAGTCCCGATCGAACTTCTCAAGGCTGAAGAACTGGAGATTGCCCAGGGCACCGAAGGCGTGCCTGATCATATGGGCGCCGTAACGGCGGAGCCGATTCCTGCTGATGCGCGACTCTTCAACAGCCTGGCTCAGGTTGTCGGTCAAGCTCGTGCTCCCGCCGGATTGGGCCGAAGGGAAGCCGGTCACCCAGAGATTCAGTCTGGCCATGGCCTCGTTGATCAGGGCCTGGCTCGGCGAGCTGTAGCTCAGATCGCCCCTGGCGCCGACCACGCCGGGGATGCCGCCGTGAACGCAGACTGTGCCCGGCTGGATAGTTTGGACCAGAACCATCATGAACAGGACCTGGGCGTGAATGAAGGTCAGCAGGGCTTCTGGGCTGTTTGGGGCCGAAGCCCCGGCGATGGACAGGTCCAGCAGGAGGAGGTTGCTGCCGTTTCTGGCGCTGCGCAGGAACGGGTCCACCATGTTCTGCATGGGCATGAGGCTGGACATGAGCGAGGTGCCGTCCAACCAATCTTCTCTTCCCCTGAGGAAGGCTGCCTGCTCGCCGGACATCTTTCGGGTCGGTATCATCTTCAAGCCAGGGAAGCCTTTATCCATGGCCTGAGCGCAGTCGAAGTCGGACATGGACTTGTCCGTCTGCACCGGGACGCTGAAGATGTCCACAACGCCAGACCAGGAGGCGGCGACCTTGACGATCTCATCGAACTCGGCACGCGTAGCTGACCGGAGGGTGCTCTCTCCGTCAACCAGGAAAAATGGCGGGGTTCCACCGGTTCCAAAGGCATTCGGACCAGGGTCGACCGGGAACTCCCTCGGTACCAGCTCGAGGCAGCGCTCCACGTAGTCCGGCCTCAAGGGGACCAGGGAGGCTTCCTGATTCTCAGTATCAATAGCGTCTGCATCTAGGAGGAGCTTCATGATGGCGGGGCTGCTGGCGATGTTGACCCCGATCTCGGACAGGGCGCGCCTGGCTTGGTCGTCAATCCGTTCATAGAGGGATTTTTCCTCGATGAGCTTGTCGATTTCCAGCAGCCGTCTGCCGGCGAGCTTGGCCTCGACGGAGCGTGGACGATAGTGGATGAGCTTTTGGTAAACGCTCTTGGCTGCCTCGAAATCGGCCCAACGTTCCCGGATCAGGGCGCTGAGCAAGAGGTCAAGGGCTGCCGCTGGACGGGGCTGCAGCTTGCCGTGCTTGCCGGACTGCTTTTCGAGATGCTCTTTGATCATGAACCCTCCGCGGATTTCCACTAACGTACCGGAAGAATTGGAATAAGTACGTGAATTATCAACAAAATAGCAATATTTATGCCAATAGTTTCCTCAAGGCTTTTTATTTATAACTTACTAAAATAACACATGATTCTGAAAGGGGTTGTTTGGCCGATCAGGCGGCCAGGATTTATGGATGTAAAATAATTTGCGAATGGGAACGCTGTTCAGTCTCGAGGATAGTGGATTTCCAGGCTTTTAGGCGGGGATGCTGGAGGCAGTGAAAGAGGTCTATAAATATAATTAATTGAAATTTATAGTATTTAGTATGAAGGGACTGATCAGGTCTAGCGAGCTGTCAATGGCAGGGAGATGCTCGGCAGCCACCCGGAAAGTCAAAAGATTTTTCTTTTACGTCAAAATATTTTGACAACCCCCCGCATTTGCGCAGGCACAGATGCGGGGGGTGTACGGTGCATGGCTGGCTGTTAGCAGGCTGTTGATTAAGGCAAATCTGCTTCGTTGCTGCGAAAAATTCAGACCTTCACGTATAGCAGAATACGCTTCAATCCTGAATTTTTCTTGCGCCTCACATCTTGGCCTGTGTGACCAGCCTGCTTGAAAAGGATTTTCAACACTCTGTTAAACCATGCAGCCTACAGACTCAGCCACGATCTCGGCGATGTCCTTGTCCTGGAGGTCGGATTCGCCCGAGGCGAGCCCGTCTTCGAGCATGGTCATGCAGAAGGGACACGCTGTGGCTATGAGGGCTGGCTTGGAGCCGCGCAGCCCGGCCAGGGCCGTGTCGGCTTGCTCGATCCGCCTGACGTTGACTCGGTGCTCGGGGTCCTCCTCCAGCCAGGTCAGGCCTCCACCGCCCCCACAGCACATGCCGTACTCCAGGTTCCTGTCCATCTCCACCAGGGTGCTGCCCGGGATTGAGGCCAGGATGTCGCGGGGGGCCTCAAAGATGCGGTTGTGGCGACCCAGATAGCAGGAGTCGTGATAGGTCATGACCGCGTCGACGGGCTGAGAGGGGACCAGGCGTCCGTCCGCCAGGAGCTCGGCAATGAGCTGGGTGTGGTGCACGACCTCGAAGCGCCCTCCGTAGTCCGGGTACTCATTGGAAAAGGTGTTGAAGCAGTGCGGGCAAATGGTCAGCAGCCTACCGAAGGAGTAATCCGAGAGGAGCTCGATGTTTGCCTCGGCCTGCATCTGAAAGAGATACTCATGTCCCATCCGGCGCACCGGATCACCAGTGCACTGCTCCTCCTCGCCGAGGACGGCGAAGGAGATGCCGGCCTTCTCGAGAATGGCCACCATGGCCCGGGCGATCTTTTGATTCCGCGGATCAAAGGCCGCTGAGCAGCCAACCCAGAAGAGCACATCGACACTCCCACCTGAATCGGCCACCTCGGCCATGATCGGAACATCGAGACCTTTGGCCCAGTCCATCCGGGCAGTGGGATGCTCGTTCCAGGGATTGCCCCGTTTCTCCGTGCCGGCAAAGACATCCACGAAGGACTCAGGGTAGCTGTCCTGCAGCATGACCTCATTGCGCCGGATCTCCAGAATTTTCTCCAAAGGATCGATCCCCACGGGGCAGGCCTCAACGCAGGCCATGCAGGTTGTGCAAGCCTCGATGGCCTCGAAGGGGATCAGCCCCGTATCCATGATGCGCCGGCTCTCTCCAGACTGGCCGAGTATGGGTTCTTCCATGTTCAGCTGTGCTCTCAGATCGCAGACAATCTGGCGCGGAGAGAGGACCTTTCCGGATATGCTGGCTGGGCAGTTCAGCTCGCAGCGGCCGCACTCCGTGCAGCTGGTTACATCCAGCCGATCCTTGCGAGTCAGCTCGCCGAGGGTGTCGAAGCCCAGTACCTCGTCGCGTTCAAAGGCCCCCTCGACATCCAGGGGGAAGAGCCTGCCCCGGGGGCGCTGATCCCGATAGAGCAGGTTCACTCCCGAGGCCAGCAGGTGCATAACCTTGGGAGCGAAGGGCAGGGCGCCGATGCCGGCCAGGGCGACAACCCCGTGAACCCACCACAAGCCGGAATGCCAGAGCCGCAAGGTCTCGGGTTCCGCACCGGACCACATTCCGGCGAAGAGCTGCCCAACCGGTGCCCAGCCAGGGGCGTAGCCCAGCTCTGTCGACTGGGCAGCCATGCGCAGGCCCTCGACGGCGAATCCGGTCAAGGCGATGAGCAGAAGCCAGACCGGAAAAATGAGATCCCTGGCCCGGCGTTTGAGCTGCTGCGGCCGCACAAGGTATCTGCGGACCAGGGCATAGGCCAGCCCGAGCACCAGCAAGGCCCCGAAGACATCCAGGACGAGCTCGAAGCCCAGGAAGAAAGGACCCTGCAAGAGGAGGTGCTCGTAACCGAGGAGCTTGTGAAACAGATCGTACTCGATGGCGATGATCAGGGTTCCGAGGAAGAGGATCAGCATGCCCCAGAAGATGCCGACGTGCATGAGGCCGGCCGAAAAGTGCCTCCGAAAAATCGTCCGGTTGGAGAGGATGTCGCCAAGGGCTGCAGCGACCGACAGCCGGTTCGGGCTGACAGATGACTCGTTGCGCCGGCCGCGCAATATGCGCCGGACATGCCTGACCAGTCCGTAGGCAAGGGCAGCGATAGCCGCCGCCCCCAACAGATAGAGCAGGATTTCCCCGACAAAGGGGATGTTCCAGAAAATTTCCCGGCTGGCCATGGTCGTAAACCCTCCTTGCTGGCTGTTGCCCGTCGGATGGGCCGATGGAATGAATTTCAAAAAAGTTGTCCCCAAGGCTTGACACCCATAGTGCGGAAAAATATATTGGCTGTCAAGACATTCAATACAAAAAATTGATAACCAATATATCGGAGTTAAGATGAGGGGTAACGACACGGTTTACCGGAAGCTGAAGGAGCGCATCGTCTTTTTGGACTATGAGCCGGGTCAGGCCCTCCGGGAGAAGGATCTCATGCAGGAGTTCGGCGTCAGCCGAACCCCGGTGCGCGAGGCACTCATTCGTCTCGAGGTCGAGGGTCTGGTGCGCATTTTCCCCAATCAGGGAACCATCGTCAGTGAGGTCAGCTTCCAGAACCTCAAGGATGTCATTGAGATCCGATACTTTTTGGTCCGCTTGACCGCTCAGCTCGCTGCCGCCCGAATCACTCAGGAGGAGCTGGAACAGATGCGCCGGCATATCCAGCAGATGCACTCAGAAAAGGATGCCAAGATCCTTATGCGCTTGGACTCAGAAATGCACGATTTGATCAACAAGGCGACCAAGAACGAAATGCTGGTCAAGATGCTCGGGTCTCTCAGGGATCAATCAGTGCGGATTTGGACCTTTTCCCCCTCTGGAGACGAGTATCTGGCCAACATGGCCGATGAGTTCGAGGAGCTCGTCGAAGCCCTGGAGCGGCGCGACGAAGAGGCCAGCGCCCGCATCCTCGAGCAGCATTCCAAGGGCTTTATCGAGCACATCAGGAGTCAGTTCACTTTGTAGCCCGAGGCGGCTGAAACCAAGTGCCCCGGCGGCCGTCATGGAGGCCGGGGAGCGTTTCCCACGGGGAATGCAGGCTCTTTCGAAGCTGCTGGGTGGGTTCATTGAAAACCCTGTCCTGGGACAGGAAGAAAAGTCAGACAGAACGGAGGGCAATTATGAGCACATTTCCCGAACAGGCCAAGGTGGTCGTCATCGGGGCCGGCATCGTCGGCAACAGCATCGTCTATCATCTGGCCAAGAAGGGCTGGAAGGACATGGTCCTTTTGGACAAGGGGCCATTGCCCAACCCCGGAGGATCGACCGGGCACGCCTCGAACTTTATTTTCCCGGTGGACCATTCCCGGGTGATCACCCAGATCACCCAGGACAGCATGAAGCAGTATATGGACCTCGATCTGTACCGCATGTGCGGGGGCATTGAGCTGGCTCAGACCGAGGAACGCATGGATGAGCTCAAACGACGCATGGCCTCGGCCAAGGCCTGGGGCGAGGAGTCCGAGCTCCTGGATTCGGCCGGGGTCAAGGAGCTCTTCCCCTGGGTCAACCAGGAAAAGATCGTGGGCGGTTTCTACTCTCCCCGTGTCGGCGTGGTCGATTCCCTCCAGACCGGGACCATCTTCCGGGAGCGGGCCCAGGAGATGAACGCTCTGAGCGTCTTTCCCAACACAGAGGTTTTGGGCATCGATGTCCAGAATGGCCGAGTTCAGGCGGTCAGGACCACGAGAGGGGTGGTTGAGGCCGAATACGTCATTGTGGCTTGCGGGGTTTGGAGCCCGCGTATCGCCCGCATGGCCGGAGCCGCCATTCCGCTCATGCCTGTGGCCCACCAAATGATCGACGCCGGTCCGATTCCCCAGTTCGCTCAGGCCAAGGGCGAGATCGAGTACCCCATCCTGAGGGACATGAGCACCCTCATGTACGAGCGCCAGGGCGGCCGCAACCTGGAGGTCGGCTCTTATGCCCACCGGACCATCATGTACGAACCTGACGAGATCCCTTCCATCGATGAGGCCAAGCTCTCGCCGACTGAGATGCCCTTCACCAAGGAGGACTTCGATCCGCAGCTTGAGGATGCCCTGGAGCTCCTCCCGGAGATGTTGGACAACGACGAGGTTGAGATTCAGTACGCCATCAATGGGCTCATCTCGGTAACTCCGGACGGTGGACCGCTCCTCGGCGAGACCCCGGAGGTCAAGGGCCTCTGGAGCGCCGCCTCGGTCTGGATCAAAGAGGGTCCCGGCGTGGGTCGGATGATCGCCGAGTGGATGACCGAAGGCGCGCCCGAGATCGATCCAAATGAGCTGGACATCTCCCGCTTCTATGAGCACGCCAAAACCGACGCCTTTGTCAAGGCTCGGGTCAATGAGGGCTTTCCCAAGACCTACGATATCATCCATCCCCAGGAGCAGTGGCTCTCCGCGCGGAACGTCCGCCTGAGCCCTTTCCATTCACGGGAGAGGGACCTGGGAGCCTACTTCTTCGAGACCGCCGGCTGGGAGCGGCCGCATTGGTACGAGTCCAATGAGAAGCTCCTGGAGGAGTTCGGCGACAGCGTGGCCACAAGGAGCAACGAATGGGATGCCCGCTGGTGGTCCCCGATCATCAATGCCGAGCACCTGGCCATGCGCAAGCGGGTGGCCATGATCGACCTGAGCGCCTTCGCCATCTTCGATGTATCCGGTCCAGGCGCCCTGGATTATATGCAGAAGATGGCCGTCTCCCAGATGGACGTGGCTGTGGGCCGGTCGGTCTACACTGTGCTGCTGAATGGCTTCGGCGGCATCCGTTCAGATGTTGTGGTCATCCGTCTCCAGGAGAGCACCTTCCGGATCATCACCGGAGGCGGTCATGGCGGTGTGGACAAGAAATGGCTCCTGGACCATCTGCCCGAGGACGGTTCGGTGATCTTCCATGACCGGACCTCCTGCCTGTGCACCCTCGGCCTCTGGGGCCCCCTGGCCAGGGACCTCCTCCAGAAGGTGGCCGAGGAGGACGTCTCCAACGAGCACTTTCCCTTCGGAACGGCCAAGATTCTTCGGATCGGGCCGGTGACTGTCCTTGCTCTGCGCATCTCCTATGTCGGCGAGCTCGGCTGGGAGCTCTACGCGGACTTTGAGGAAGGGCAGTGCCTCTGGGATCAGCTCTGGGAGGCGGGCCAGGAGTTCGGGGTCGTGCCGGCTGGCATCGGCGTCTACGGAACCACGGCCCGGTTAGAAAAGGGCTATCGGCTGACCGGCCATGAGCTGGACACGGAGTACACCCCGGTTGAAGCCGGAATGGAGCGGCCCAAGGTCAAGTCCCAGACCTTCATCGGCAAGGAGGCCTATCTTCGCGAGCGCGGGAGGGAGCCGGCAGCCTTGCTCTGCACCCTGACGGTCGATGACCATACCAGCCCCTCAACCGGTGAGAAGCGGTACATGCTCGGCCACGAGCCGATTTTGACCAAGGACGGACAGCCCATCGTGGACAAGAAAGGCCGGCGTTCCTTTGTCACCTCGGCCGGCAATGGGCCTTCTCTCGGCAAGTACATCCTCATGGCCTACCTGCCTCCGGAGCAGGCCCTGGTGGGGAACCAGCTCCTGGTGGAGTACTTTGGGGATCAGTACCCGGTCACTGTTGAGGCCATCGGCAGCGTCCCGGTGTTCGACCCGAACAACGAGCGCATGAAGAGCTAACGGGGCGCCGCCCGGGAAAGCCTTTCTTCCCGGGCGGCTACCCGGAAGACATTGGAGGAGATGCGAACATGAACATACTCGTGTGCGTCAAGCGCGTACCGGACATCGGAGCCAAGATCGAGCTGACCGAAGATCGTCAGGGGATTGTGACCAAGAACTTGGGGTTCACCGTCAGCCCGCATGAGGAGTGCGCTGTCGAGGAGGCGGTCCAGATCCGGGACAGCCAGGGCGGCAACACCTTCGTGCTTACCTTGGGGCCAGGGGCCGCGGATGAGCAGCTGCGGGACGCCCTGGCCCTGGGAATCGATGAGGGCATTCTCCTCAAAGCCGAGGGCGGTGAGTGGGATCCGGGGGAGACAGCCCGGGCCATCGTCGAGGCCGTCCAGGCCAAGCAGCAGGAGGGCACGAGCTTCGACTTGCTCCTGTTCGGCAATGAGAGCGGCGATACCGTCGATGCCCAGGTGGCCGTGCGTGTGGCCGAAGCCCTCGATATGCCTTGTCTAAGCGGCCTCAAAGATCTGGAGATTGCGGACGGAAAGGCTGTGGGCAAGCGGGAGAGCGAGAAGGGCTGGGATATCTTCGAGACGGAACTTCCCGCCGTTGTTGCCGTCAAGGAGGGGATTAACCTGCCCCACTTTCCCAGTCTGCGAGGCAGAATGAAAGCCAAGAAGAAGACCATCGAGACGCTCGAGCCGCAGCGAAGCGGCCCGCAGCTGCGCATGCTCGCCCTGGAGAATCCGCCCGAGCAGGGCAAGCAGGTGGAGATGCTCGGCAAAGGCCCCGAAGCGGCGCCCACCGTCGTCGAAGTCCTCAAATCGCTGGAGGTGCTCTAAGCCATGATTCTCGGACTCATCGAACACGATCTGGGAAAGCTGAACGAGTTCTCCCTTCAGATGCTTAGCTTCGCCAGGCAGGCTGCAGAGCAGCTGGGGCTGCCCCTGAGCCTGGCAGTGATCGGGGAGAATGGAGGCGACGCGGTGGAGCAGATAAAGGCTTACGGGCCGACCTCGCTGCATTGGATCAGGCACGAGCGGCTTCAGGACTATGCCCCGGAGGGCTGGGCTGCCTCCCTGCTCCAGGTCATTCGGGCCAAGGAGCCCCACCTCGTCCTGGCCGGTTCCACGGACAAGGGCAACGAGGTCATGGCCCATGTCGCAGCCAGAGCCGGGCTGCCCATGGCCGCCAACTGCCTGCAGATCGAGCAGGACGACCCCTTCCGGATCACCCGGCAGCGTTGGGGTGGAAGCCTCCTGGAGCATGCCGAGGTGCAGGGTGAGCCGAAGCTCCTGACCGTGGCTCAGTATGCCTTTGAGGCGGCTGAACCTCTTCAGGGGGGAGCGACTGAGGTGGAGACCTTCACGCCGTCGTTCGAGGATCGGGACTTCCGGGTCCGCTTCCTCGGCAGGGAGGAGACTGCCAGCGAGGGCGTGACCCTGAAGAATGCCCCTGTGGTCGTCGGTGGCGGGCGTGGTGTCGGCAGCGAAGAGGGCTACAGCGTCCTGGAGGAGCTGGCCGAGCAGCTCGGCGGCGTTGTTGGCGGTTCGCGCGTGGCTACCAATAACGGCTGGCGGCCGCATGCCGATCAGATCGGCTCGACCGGCAACCGGATCGCTCCGGAGCTCTACATCGCCTGCGGCATCAGCGGAGCCATCCAGCATCTGGTCGGCTGTAAGGGCGCCAAGCGGATCATGGTCATCAATAAGGATCCGGAGGCGCCGTTCTTCTCCAAGGCCGATTACGGCGTCATCGGCGATCTGCACGAGGTGATTCCGGCCATTGTCGAGGAGATCAAGCAGAGGGGCTAGCCGCCGGGTTCATCCCGGGTATCCTGCATGGCCGGGCAGGCTGAGCGGCATGGTTGAATAGAGGAGGTTCAGGCGGTGCATATCAATCAGTTCATCAATTGCACCCCGTCCTTTCAAGTCCTGGCCGAGGATCAGATCGAGCGGATCGTCTTCTCGGCCATGGACGTGCTTGAGCGGACCGGGGTTCGCTTGCCTGAAGGGCCCTGTCTTGAGCTGGTCAAGGGCAGCCGGGCCTGGGTAAGCGAGGGGAGTATCGCCCGCTTGCCCGTGGCCATGGTCCAGGAGGCTTTACGAAGCCATCCGCAGAAGGTCCACTGCACCGGCCGGAAGGAGTCCAACCGGCTGCGTCTCCAGAAAGATGAGGTCCATTTCGGCGGCGGCAGCCGGCAACCTTCGCGTCGCGACCATGCCAGCGGCCAGCTCAGGGACGTCGAGGACACGGACCGGCTCGAGTCAGCCAGGGTCGCCGATGCACTGCCACATTACGATTTCTGCATGGCGGCCGGAAAAACGAGGGCCGCAGACTCCGACAGGCTTGCAGACGGCCGCGCCTTTCTGGCTATGCTCGAAGGCTGCACCAAACCGTTGCTGACCTGCGCCGGGGATGTTGCCGGCCTGGAGAGACAATGGGAGATGGCCGCTCGCCTGCGCGGACGGAACGAGCTGCGGCGGAACCCTCTGTTTATGGACTGTATCGAGGTCGAGAGCCCGCTCAGCCCTTCAGGTGCGGCTCTGGACAAGCTCCTGTTTTGTGCGGAAAAGGGCATCCCCTGTCTGGTGGCGCCGTGCCTTATCGGAGGTGTTAATGCCCCGCTGTCCCTGGCCGGGGCTTTGGCCCTGTCCTTAGCTACCTGCTTCGCCGCCTCGGTGCTGGCCTGTCTAAAGCAGCCAGGGCTGCCGATAGTCTACGCTCCGCGCTTTCACATCACCGAGCCCGGACGGACGGCAGGAGCCGAGCCCTTGGCCAGCCCGGAAGCGCCCCTGACCCAGGCTGCCTTTGCCGACATTGTCAAATGGCTGCGCCTGCCGGTCATGTCCTGCGGTGGCTGCACCGATGCTGACCGTCTCGACGGTCAGGCGGCCCTGGAGATGGTTACCGGCCTCTATTATGCCTTTCTCTCCGGTACGAACCTGATTCAGCTCGCGGGGTCGGTGGACTCCGGACGCAGCCTCTGCCTGGACGGAATGGTCTTCTGCAATGAGGTCATGGGGATGATCAAGCACATCGGCCAGGGCATCGGGACTGAAGAGGACCATTTGGCCCTGGATCTGATCGAGGAGATCGGTCCCGGGGGAGAGTACCTGACGACGGAGCATACCCTGAACCACTTCCGCAACTGGTTTCGGCCGAAGCTTCTGGACCGGTCGAGCGTGGATGCCTGGATCGAGGGCGGTCGAGAAACCATGGCCGACCGGGTTCGGCGGGAGACAGACAGGATCCTGGCCGAGCATTCTCCTGAACCCCTGGAGGCCGGGGTTCGGAGGGACTTGGAGGCGGTGCTCAGCAGCTGAAGGGTCCCCAGCCCTCTGCCCTCTGAAGCAAGCGGCGGCTCTCGGCCAGATGGGCCATGGAGTTCGCCGCAAATGGAGAAGCGAGCATGGGAACGCGAACCAATCTGACCGAGGAGCAGTACGTTCAGTTCTCCTTCCTTTCCGAAGGGCAGAAGCGTCTCATCTTCAGCGAAGTTCTGGAGATCCTGCAGTACACCGGAGCGAAGATCCATCACGAGCGGGCCCGCCATCTCCTCAAGGACAACGGCTGCACCGTCCATGGGGATCGCGTCTACATTCCCTCCCAGCTGGTCCGGGCCGCCTTAAGGACCATCCCTCCGGTAACCACTATCCATCGGTGGGACGGCTCCGGGAAGCTGCGGGTCGAGATCGGGCGGACCCATTTCGGTCCGGGACCGACCTGTCCGAACCTCATCGACCCCTTTGACGGGACGAGGCGCGCCTATGTCAAATCCGATGCCGGTATGGTGGCCCGGCTATGCGAAGCTCTTCCGGAAATCGGCTTTGTCATGTCCCTGGGCTCCATCTCGGACGTGAGAGCCGGGCTGGAGGATGTCCACGAGTTCGCAGAGATGATCCAGAACAGCTCCAAGCCGATCATTGCCTGGGGGCACAGCATACAGGGCTGCAAGGCCATTCACGCCATAGCCCAGGCTGTATCCGGCGGGGAGGAGGCCCTGCGCCACCGGCCCAGCTACATCTTCTACAACGAGCCCATATCCCCGTTGAGCACAGATTTCCAGGCCACGGACAAGCTCATGTACTGCGCCGAAAACGGCATTCCCCAGATCTTCGCACCGGCGAACTCGGCCGGGGCGACCGTGCCGGCCACCCATGCCGGCCATCTGGTGGTCACCCTGGCCGAGTCCCTCCTGGGAGTGGTCCTGAGCCAGCTGGCCATGCCGGGGGCCTGCATCATCATCGGTGGCACGCAGTCCATTCTGGACATGCACCACGGGACCTTCTCCTACGGGGCTCCAGAGCTGAGCATCCTGAGCGCTGGGCTGGCCGAGCTGGCCGAGCATATCGGCCTTCCGGTCTTTACCGCCGCCGGCTGCAGCGATTCCAAAACCCTTGATGAGCAGGCCGCCCTGGAGTCGAGCCTGTCCATCCATTCAGCCTTGCTCAGCGCCGGAACCCTGGTCCACGACCTCGGCTTTTTGGAGTCCGGCATGACCGGCTCCTTGGAGCTGCTGGTTCTGGCCGACGAGGGGATCTCCATGGCCAGGCACATCGTCAGAGGGGTTGACGTTACAGAGGACAGCCTGGCCGAAGAGGCCATTCGAGAGGCTGGCCCCGGAGGCGACTATCAGGGTCTGGAGCATACCCGGAGCTGGCGGGACACGCGCTGGTCTGCGTCCCTGTTCCTCCCCGGCAGCTCCGAAGCCCGGGATGAGTCGGTCCATAAGAGCTTTGAGGACAGGGTCAGGCAGAGGACGCAAGCCATGCTCTCTCAGCAATCGGGCAAGCAGGTGGCCCTTCCAGAGTCTGCTGCCGAGGCCATTCAAACCATCTTGGAGCAGCTTGAAGCGGGCCGAGACTAACTGGCGGATGGAAGTGCCCCTGGCTGATCAGTTCGGATCCGTATCCTCCAGCCCCAGTCCGTAGTGCAGGAAGGCCAGAATATCCTTAAGGGCGATGATTCCGCTGAGCTGACCATCGTCAACCACGAGCAGCCGGCTGTTGCCGGTCTCCTGCATGCTGCGCAGAGCCTCGAGGACGTCCTGGTCGCTGCGGATCGTGTTGCTTGGAGAGCAGCCCGAGCTGAGCTCCGAGACGAGATGTCTGTCCCAGTCCTTCTCTGGCAGATCCTTGAGCTGCTTCGTGCTCAGGCAGCCGACCAGTCGATCCCCGTCCACCACCGGGAACATCTTGTAGTGAAACGTGTAGACGTAGTTGTGCATGAGCTCCCTGATGGTCAGGTTCGATGGGACTGTGACCGGGGAGTCGTTCATGTACCGGCGGACCTTTCGCCCTTCCAGCCCCCGCCGGATGATCAGCTGCCGATAAGCCGCCTGGGCGGTGCTTCGGAGGAACAGGCCGATGACGACATACCAAACGCCTCCGATCAGCTGGCCGCTGAGCATGCTGATGACGCCGAGGACTATGAGCAGGGTGCCAAAGAAGCCACCGGTCTTTGAGGCCAGCTTGGTCGCCCGGCGCAGATCGCCTGTCCACCTCCAGAGGAAGGAGCGCAGGACCCGTCCGCCGTCCAGGGGGAAGGCCGGGAGCATGTTGAAGACGGCCACAATCCAGTTAATGATGGCCAGATAGCCGATGACCCCGCTGACGGTCTGCGGGGAGCCGAGAGATTCCAGGGCAAGCTCCAGGCCCAAGAAAAGAAAGCCCAGGATGACACTGGACACGGGGCCGGCTATGGCCACCAGAAACTCGACGCGGGGGCTCGGCGGCTCGTCATGCATCTCCGAGACGCCTCCAAAAAGGAAGAGGGTGATGCCGTGCATGGGCAGGCCGTAGGCCCGGGCCACCAAGGAATGCCAGAACTCGTGGAAGAGAATGGAGAAGAACAGCCCCAGAGCGCCGGCAACGCCCATGATCCAGGCGGTGAGCCGGTCAATCCCCGGATAGATTCGCGGAAAGAAGCCCGTGGCCAGGGACCAGGTTACCAGGAAGGCGATAATCAGCCAGCTCAGGTCGATTTTGACCTCAAAGCCGAAAAGGGTGAAAAGCTTCAGGCTCTTGCCGAACATGGTTTCAGATGATCCCCTGTGTTGGGTGTACTGGGTGACGGCGGGCTCGCCAGTTGGTTGAGAACCGCCTGGATCGTGACGAGCAGATCGGCGACATTGAACGGCTTGGGCAGCGTGGCGGTGATGTTTTTCAGATAGGGCAGCTCCCGGCCGCGCAGGGGCGACAGCAGAATGGCCGGCCGTTCGGCCAGGAGCTCGGCCAAGGGTGGAAGCCGGTCATCGTGCCTTTCAAGGCAAACGATCCAGCAGGCCAGCCGATCCGCTTCAACCTCATGGTTCAGGACATCCCGAGGGGTAAGGCCGAGGGAACAGTCCTGCGCGAGTATCTCGCAGAGGAGATCCCGCATGGAGGGATCAGGAGCAGCAACTCCGATCAAATCAGGTCCTGGCTGGCTGGAGGTTACACGAGGGCGCTCCGAGTGGCCGGCCTGACCGGAGTCGTCCAAGGCTCGGCTAGCCCGATCAAGGGCGAAGGCCTGGGGAGCAGTGCACCGGGCATGGCTGGATGAATCACAAGGGTGGTCGCTCAAGGCGGCCGAGATCTCTGGCAGTGAGGTCTTTGCCCGGGAGCGTACCCGTGAGCCGTCCACTCCAACAGGGAGGAGGCGGTGCTTGAGCTGGACGAAGGTCTTTTTCCAGAAGACGTCGGCCGAATCCCGGTAGGCCTCCCGCTGAAGGCGATTTTGAAGCCGTTTGGCAACAGCCTCCAGCCCGCGCGAGGCCGGGCTGTCCGGGGCAAAGGCGGACAGGGGCTCCCGCCGGTCATTTTCCTCGGAAAAGCGGTCATCCCAGGGCACCGTCCCCAGGGGCAGGAGGCTCAGGCCAAGGTACAGCCAGGTCGACTCGTGCAGCTCCAGAATTCGGCTTTCCTGGCTGTGGCTGCGGCATTTGTTCAGAACCAAAAAGGGGGGAAGCGAGGCCCCGTTGTCCTTGAAGGCCCCTAGAAAGGTGCAGAAGTCGCTGATGTTCAGGGACTTGGGAGACACCGCGAGGATCAGCTCACGGCAGCTGAGGCTCAGGGATAGGGTTTGCGGGGTTAAGCCACCGGGGTTGTCGAAGATGAGGAAATCGTAGCCCTCCAGCCGCCTCCACTGCTCGAGAAAATGGCTCTGCCCCTGGACCGGCATCAGTCCGAACAGGGACAACCCAGAGCCGCCGATGAGAATGTCCAGGCCTGGGATCAGTGGATGCAGGGCCTTCTCGATGGGTACATCGTCGAGGAGAGCGTTTTCGAGGGTCAGCTGGTCCTCAAGTCCCAGAAGGGGTTGCAGCCCCTTCAGCCCGATATCGGCATCAAACAGGCAGACTCGCTTTCCGGAGCAGGCCAGGTGATAGGCGAGATTGAGGCATAATCGGGTTTTCCCGGACTCGCCCTGCAGGCTGACGGTTGCGAGTGTGCGCATTCCAATCCTTAGCCCCAGGTTGCCGCCGAGCAGGCGCCGCATCCGGAGCGCTATCTGAAGCTGGAGGGCCTCAGGCCGGCGACACTGCCTGCGAGACCAGGCCCAGGTTCCAAGGCGATCAGCACTCCGGAATATTGTGCACCATCTCCCAGGAGGGTGGCAAGAGAAATTGCCCGGGAAGCAGCATGGTCGCTCCTCGTGGCTGCCGGCGGATCAGCTGGCTGGTTCGTCTCCATTGCCCTGGGGCATGTGCAGGGCGGAGCGGATTTCTTTGAGCAGATCCTTGATGTGGAAAGGCTTGCGGAAGCACTTCAGGGCACCCATGGCCTCGGCCTGGCGCATCTCTTCGCGGTTGGCCTGTCCGGTAATGATCAGGACCGGCACATGCGGTGCGTGCGTATTGAGGGTTTTCAAAACGGTCAGACCGTCTGTGAGCGGCATGCGAATGTCCAGGAGGACCAGCTCGATTGCCTCGCTGTCCAGGAATCGCAAAGCCTCTTCCCCGTTCTCCGCCGTTTTGACAGCGAACCCCTCGGCAACGAGCATCTCCGAGAGGATCTCGCGGATGTGGCTCTCGTCGTCAACGACAAGGACGGTATGCTGCTGGTTGGTTGGGGCGAGGGCCAGCGACTTCTCCGGCGAGGAGGCTTTCAGCTTGGCCAGGTTCTGCGGCAGAGTGATGGTTACGCAGGTGCCCTTTCCAGGCTTGCTCTGGATGTCCAGCGTTCCGTAGTGCTTGTCAATGATCCCCCAGGAGGTGGACAGACCCAGACCGGTTCCCTTGCCTTCCTCCTTGGTGGTGAAGAAGGGATCGAAAATTCGGCGCAGGTTTCCCGGCGGAATGCCCGGACCGTCGTCGCAGATGGAAACGCAGACGGTTTCGCTTTCGGGATCGGCCCAGGTGCGGGCCTCGATGGATCCCCCTTGCTCCTCGACGGCGTGCTTGGCGTTGAGCAGGATGTTCAGGAAAACCTGCTCGAGCTGGTTTGGATCGGCCTGGATAACCGGAATGTTCTCGCCATGGTGGATGCTGATGGAAACGTTTCGTTTCTTCAGGCCATTGTCCAAAAAGGTCGAGACCTTGTTCAGGATCTCGGGCAGGTTGATCTTGGTGATCTCTGGCTGGGCTGGACGGGCAAAGTCCATCATGTCCGAGAGGATGCTGCTGATGCGCTCGATCTGCTCGGTAATCTGCTTGAGATCGTTTTCTTTCTTAGGATCTTGCTCCTTGAGCAGGAGCATTTGGGCCCTGGCATTGATGATGGCCAGCGGGTTGTTTATTTCATGGGCCGCTCCGGCTGCCAGCTGGCCCACAGCCGCCAGCCGTTCAGTCTGAAGCAGCTTGATGTGCTGCTGATGCGTTTGCCACAAGGCTTGGCTCAGCTCCTCAGAACGGCGGTGCAGCTTGTCATTCAGCCTGATCTTCTCCAGGCTGCCTTGAATGATGTTGGCGCATTGCAGCAGGCCCATCTCCTCCTGCTCGGTCAAGCCGTATGCGCTTCTGTCGAGCTGGAGGCAAAGCTCACCGAAGAGCTCCGTATCCGCGAGAATCGGTATGAAGTACAAAGGATAGCGCCGGCGTATCTGCCTGGCGGCGTCCGGCCGCCGGTCGTCCGGCGGCGGGAGCCTCTCGGGGTAAGTGGATATGACCCTCTTGAGGCTGTCCGGGATTGAGGCCGTCTGGGAGTCCCAGACCGGCTGCCCGTCCTGGTCCAGGAATATCCTGATCTCTCTGGCCTTTTGCCGCCCTGACCAGACGGATCCTTCCAGGAGACGGTTCTCCTGATCAACGATGGAGATGATTCCGGCCTGAAAGATCCCCGCGTGCTGATATGTTCCGGTGACTGCAGCGAAGAGCTCCGGCAGGCTGTCCGACCTGGACAGCCTCAAGGCCATGTCGTTGGAGATTTGCAGGACCCTGTTGGCATCCTGAAGGGTTTGGTTGGCCTCGTTGAGCTCGAGGACCATGTCGGAGAGATCCCTCTTGGCCTCCTGCAGGGCTTGAGCCTGAACGGTCCGCCAGTCGTCGTCAAGATTGAAAAAGGAGGCTTTATCCTCGAACTCATCGCTGACATCGGCTACAATGGTCTGTTCCTCATGCTCCTTCAGGGAGAGCAGATGCAAAAGTCCAGTCTTTTCCGAAGACTCTTCCTGGTAGCGCCTGTCGTAGAGGAAGTCGTGGGCTATGATGTCCGCAAGCTTGATCATGGGCACGAGCTCCGAGTCCATATGCATGGCCTTCAAGCTCTGCACAGGCTGATGGTGAAGCCAGATGCCCTTGATGTACTTTTCGGGCAGCTGCCACTTCTGGGCAAGCCTTTTGCCCAGGAGAGAGTGATCGGTATCGAAGACGTCGATCTCCTGAACCAGATCGGGAAGGGACTCGCCTTCAGCGAGCTCCCGGGCATGCCCATTGCCTTGCAGGGCCTGGAGCAGGGCAACCTTGCCCAGATCGTGGAGCAGACCGCCGATAAAGCCTTCGTTTTGGAGCTCAGGGTAGGATCGCCGGGCTATTTTCCGGGTGAGAATGGCTGTGGCCAAGCTGTGGGACCAGAGCTTTTTCTGCTGTGTGTACCAGGGCGAGTCTGGCTGGGGGAGGAAGTTCCGGACCATGAAGCTGAGCAGCAGGCAGCGCAGGGTATTGATGCCGAGCAGGGCCAGGGCATGCTCAACTGTGGTCACTTTTCGTTGCAGCTCGTGGGAGGCTCGATTGGCCCTGTGCAGGAGGGTCGTGGTCAGTGAAGGATCGGAGCTGATGAGTGCCTTGAGCTTGTCCATGTCGACATCATCCTTCCGAAGCAGCTCAAGGAGCTTCAGGACGATGGAGGAGAGCGGCTTAACGGACTCTATGGTCGAAAGAATCCGATTCTCCAGCGAGTGGGCGCTCGTGCGTGTGCTTGGCATGTCAAAGGAGAACTGGTTTGGATTCCATAAGCTGGTCGAGGGAGAGCATTGTAGGAGAATATTCAGTACCACTCACCTTTAGCGCACGTTCTATAGCAAAGATACAGAAAAAAGTAAATACCTCTTCATTGTTTGTTATGCAATCGGCATCTTTTTTACAACAGTTTGATCTTGCGGCAATCTGTACAATAGCCTCATGATCTGATGCTCTTTTGAGCAGCTGAGGTTGTAACTCCCTCGGGCCCAGAGGGCTCGCCAAGGGATTCGGAACATTATGGACGGCAGCTCGGGCTTTACATGGAGGCGCTTTGTCATTATTGCAAGGATCGGGGCAGGGTTTCAGTGCGCGGCCCCGAGCAGCCCTTGAAGATTGTCAACTAGCCATTTTGTATGAAAAAAAGCTCCAAGCTGTTGATTTTTTGCACGTTTCGGCCGGGGTGCCTCGCTTGGTTCCATATGGTGCGGGGCTTTGAAGCCACAGGTGCCCTTCCTGTCATCCGAGGCCAAGATACTTCAAGGATCGAATACTGAGCCGTTGCCTGTCTCTCTGGCCTGTGTCGTGATGGAACCGGCGCTCGGCACCCCGGCCGAAACGTGATTTTTTCATGCTTGGTTGTGCCTGCGGTACCGCAGGCATGAGGGTTGTATTCTATGACTAAGCTGATCGTCAAAAGGCTCGGCAAGACCTTTGGAGAGCGGGTGCTTTTTCAGGATCTGTCCTTGACTCTGGAGCAGGGAGATCGTCTTGCCATTGTCGGACCAAATGGCTGTGGCAAGAGCAGCCTGCTGAGGATCATCAGCGGTGAGGAGCCCCCGGAGGTCGGCGAGGTTGAGATCAGCCCGAAGCAGCTCGGGGTTGGCCATGTCCAACAGGACATTTCCAGCCGAGAGCTTTCCCGGCCCCTTCTGGACTGGGTTCTCGAGGCACTGCCTTCCTGGAGCGAGCTCTGGCGCCGCTGGCAGGAAGCCCAGCAGGCCGGCGACAGCAAAGCTCTGGAGGGGCTTGCTGATGAGCAGGCTCGGCTGGAGAGCTTCTACGGCTATAACCCCGAGGCCAGGGCCGAGTCGGTCCTGCGGGGCCTCGGCTTTGACGCCTCCATGCAAGGATCAAGCCTGGACAGGCTGAGTGGGGGCTGGCGGGAGCGGGCCAAGCTAGCCAAGGCCCTGGTCAAGGGTTCCGATATCCTCCTCCTGGACGAACCCACCAATCATCTCGATCTCGAGGCCCTGGCCTGGTTGGAGAGGTTCCTCCTCCAGTTCAAGGGAATCGTTCTCTTTGTCGCCCATGAGCGGTACTTTTTGGACCGCATCGGCAATAAGCTCCTTGATTTGGGAGAGACAGGCGACACGGACCGGCCGGTCCTGCATGTGGGCAACTTTACGAGCTATCTGTCCTGGAGGGAGGAGGTGGAGAAGACTGCCAGACGGCGGATGGACAAGCTCGATCGGCAGATAGAGCACAAGCAGCGTTTTGTGGATCGTTTCCGTTTCAAGGCCTCCAAAGCCTCACAAGCCCAAAGCAGGCTCAAGGAGATCGAGGCTCTGGAGGCCCGAAAGCAGGAGCTGCCGCTTCAGAAGAAGCGGCGGGGGTTGACCTTCCGTTGGCAGGAGCCGGAGCGAAGCGGCGATATGGTGCTTCATGTTTCCGATGTCCAGTTCTCCTATGGGCTCGGACCGAGGCTGTGGCCGGCCTTGCGCTTCAATCTCTACCGCGGCCAGAAAGTCGGCCTGATTGGCCCCAACGGCTGTGGCAAGAGCACTCTGCTTAAGCTCGTGCGCGGCGAGCTCACGCCGGAACAGGGCAGCATCCGTCTGGGCAGCAATGTCCAGATTGCCTCCTTTGCTCAGCATATGAACGAAATGCTCAGGGACGATTGTGCGCTGCTGTCCGAGATGCGCCGTCTTTGCCGTTTTGAGCGCAACGAGGAGGACATGCGCTCAGCTCTGGGCATGTTCCTGCTCGACTCCAGCTTCTGGGAGAGAAAGGTCGGCGAGCTCAGCGGCGGGGAGCGCAGCAAGCTGCTTTTGGCCTCCATCTTTCTGTCCGGGGCCAACTTCCTGCTCCTGGATGAGCCGACCAACAATCTCGATCTGGAGAGCCGTCACGCCCTGGTCCAGGCCCTGGCCGACTTCGGCGGGTCAGTCCTCATGGTGGCCCACGACCGGCATTTGCTCAACGAGACGGCCGACCGGCTGTGGCACTTGGATAGCCGTGGGCTGGAGGATGTCGATCATGCCGTGCTCGAGTCAGGGCAGGTTCAGTATCCTGGCAGGCCCCAGCCCGAAGTGTCTCAGGAGGAGCCTCAGCGCTCCGAAGGAAAGCGCGAGCATCGGAGGGAGCAGAAACGCCGTGAAGCGGAGCGGCGCAACCAGCTGTCCAGAAGCCTGCGGCCGAAGCAAAAGCGCTACGCCGAGCTGGAGGAGGAGCTCGAAGACCTTCTCCATGAGCTGCAGGCAACCGAGGCTGTCTTGGCCGATCCGGCGACTTATCAGGAAGCCTGTGGCGGCTCTCTGGCGAGCAAGCGCTATCAAGAGCTACAAAAGCGAAGCGAGGCCCTCTTTGAGGAGCTGCATTCCCTTGAGGAAGAGATTGAGATGCTCAAGCAGGGCGGGAAGGAGCCATGATTCTGTACGATGAGGAGAAGCCCATCGGCCTGTCCGGGTTCGGCATGCACATTCCAGTCCGCGAGAGCAAGGCGGCCAGGACCTTCCGGGAGCTGTGTCAGCATCCGGTGCTCGGCCCTCTGAAGGGCTCCTGGCATCGCCGGACCGAGACCGGCGGTATCGGCAGGCAAGACCTCCTGAGAGTCCACAGTCCGGGCTATGTGGAGCGGCTCTACTCCGACGCTTTGCGTCTGGAGGTCCTGAAGACCTATGAGCTGGTCAACGAGGACGGCTCATACCAGCGCTTCTCTCCGCAGGAGGCGGAGCGGCCCCTCGAGGAGGTCTTCGAGCAGGCCCTGTACAAGACGAGCGGTACTTGGCAATGCTGCCGCACCGCCCTGGAAACCGGCTTCTGCTTCTTTTTTGGTGGCGGCATGCACCATGGGCATTGGGATCGAGGCAAAGGGTTCTGTCTGATCAACGACGTGGTCATTGCTCTGCGCAAGCTTCAGGCTGCCGGCGAGATCGAGCGGGCCTGGGTCATCGATGTCGATGCCCATAAGGGCGACGGGACGGCTGCCTTGACGCAGGACGATGACTCGATCACCACCTTCAGTGTGCATATGGCCGGCGGCTGGCCTTTGGATGAGCCCGAATTCGATTCATCCGGCCGCATGAACCCGTCGTTTCAGCCCAGCGACATCGATGTGCCCGTTGAAGGGAACGGGGAGCAAAGCTATCTGCAGGGTCTTGAGGACGGCCTGAAGCAGCTCGATGGGTATGTACGGCCCGATCTGGCCCTGGTCCTTTCCGGAGCGGATCCCTATGAAGGTGACGAGCTCGAGTCCGCCGGAGAGCTCAAGCTGAGCCTGGACACGCTCCTCCGGCGGGATCAACGCATCTATACTTTCCTTGAGCAGCGCGGAATCCCCAAGGCATACGTCATGTCCGGAGGATACGGGGAAGGAACCTGGCGGGTCTATACCCAGTTTCTCGTCTGGGTGCTCACCAGGCTGTATGCCTGACCCAGGCCCTGGACAACGCCTAGCGCTCGAGGCCCCGCTTCTTTTTCAGTTCGGCCCGCCGCAAAGCCCTTCGGGATCCTTTCCCGCTGCGAAGCCTTTTGAAGAGATTTTCCGGGATGATCAGCTCCCAAAAGCCATTATGCTCGGTCATGCATTTCTCCTGTTGGTTGGTGAAGCCCTTGCGGCGCTTGCCGGAATCGTCGAGGCGGATTGACGCAGCCGGGGCTCGGCCTCTCGTCCCGGAGCAGCAGCGGTTCCTTCAAGGGACAAAACCATGTAAGGTCTCGGCCGATCCTTGTCAAGGGGCGCAGAATGCAGGAGGCGCGGATTGGCGTAGTCCCTGAGATGGCTCTTGACGGGGCAAGCCCTTCTTGGCTATTGAGGGTAAAAGCTTCTGAATCAGTAGGAATAAGCCTGGATGACTGCCTTTGATAGATTTCATGGCCGTGGACCTCGCTAGCAGAGGGAGCCTTCAGCGCTCACGCTTATGGCCGCAGAAGGAGGCAGATTCTTTCAGTCAGGCTGTTTCCTGGGAATGGTGCTGTCATGAAAAGCAATCGAGTCGTCATGGAATCGTTACAGGGAAGGCAAACGGACAGGTACTTCCCCATCTCGCCCGCTGTTCTCTGTCCGGAAACGACAACAGAGTTTCAGGTTTATCTCAAGCACGGCCAGGAGTTCGTCTTGTACACCAGGGAACGGGAGCGCTACACGCCTGAGCTCAAGCAGAAGCTCGTGGACAACGGCGTCGAGACGGTCTACGTTCCCTCCAGCCAGCGTCTCCTCTACGAAGCCTATCTGTTGGACAATCTGGGCATGATCCTCGAGGACTCGAGCATTCCTGTCAGGATTCGTTCCCGCGTCTTTCTGGATACCTCGACCCGGCTGGTCAGGAGCATATTCCAAAGCAAGCTCCCGGAAGGGGTGACTCAGGACATGTTCGACCAGCTCCATTCACTGGTCACCTCCAGCCTGCAGTTCCTCTCCCTTGATGAGGCCGTTCGGCAGATCGGCAGGCTGGTCTCCCACGATTACCAGACATTTACCCACAGCGTTCATGTTTTCACCTACAGCATGTCCATCATGAGCAAGGGGCACCTGGAGGAATCCGATCTGATCGACGCTGGAATTGGCGCACTCTTGCACGATATCGGCAAGACCAGGGTTCCCAGGCGCATTCTCCAGAAACCCGGCCGGCTGGAGCCAGACGAGTGGGAGGTGGTCAAGGGCCACCCTGTGCTCGGTTTATCCCTGTGCTCGTCCATCACTCTGGACCATACGACCATCAACTGCATACTCTTCCACCACGAAAAGTTCGACGGCAGCGGCTACCCGTCAGGGATGGAGGGAAGGGACATCCCCTGGCCGGTGCGGGTCATCACCGTGTGCGACGTCTACGATGCCATTACCTCCAAGCGGCCATACGCCGAAGCCGAAACTCCTTTCAGCGCCTTGAGCACCATGAAGACGGAGATGTCTGGAGCTTTGGATATGGATGTATTCAAGCATCTCGTCCGTCTGTTAAGTCAGGAAGCTCAGCAGAATCTGTCCATCAGGAGCTGAGTGGCCTTTCGCCGGTCGGCTTTCGGATAAAACCATTGGAGGGACCATGACCTTGCTTTTTTATGAAAAAATGCTCCAAGCTGTTGATTTTTTGCACGTTTCGGCCGGGTCGCCTCGCTTGGTTCCATATGGTGCGGGGCTTTGAACCTCCAGGAGCCCTTCCTGTCATTCGAGCTCAGGATCCTTCAAGGAATGAATACTCAGCCGCTGGCTGTCTCTCTGGTTTGTGTCGTCATGGAACCGGCGCTCGGCGCCCCGGCCGTAACGTGATTTTTTCATGCTTGGTTGTGCCTACCCAGGCATGACGGTTTGTATGGAGAAGCTGGCCACGGGTGTGGAGGTCATTGATGAGCAGCACAAGACCAGGCGCGACGCTTGTATCAAGACGCTTTTCGATATGGAGCAGGAGGTTCTCCAGGGAACGCTTGTTCCAGGCAGGATCATCGATTACGCTGTAGACTGATACAGGCAGCATATCGGCAAGACCGATCAACAGATGGCTCGGCACGTCAAGTCCCATCAAGGCCTCCATGGCTCACAAACGGCTTGACGGTTGGCCGACTCCAATCAAGGAGGGATTATGAAGGTTCGCATAGATTACGACCTGTGCATGGGCGACCGTAACTGCAATACGGTCTGCCCGGACGTCTTCCAGTACGATGAGGATCAGCTGATCTCCAGGGTCCTGGTCGATGAAGTTCCGGACGATCTCCAGGCGGCTGTTCGCCAGGCGGCCGAGGAATGTGCCCCGGGGGCCATTATCATTGAGGAGTAGGCTCAAGCAAAGAATGAAAGTCCCGCCGGGCTGGTCCAAACGTGGTTCCAGCCCGGCGCCCCAGCCTCCATTCCTTCCCCTTTGAGAGCCCGCGCCCTTTCAAGTGAGATCAACCATCCCTTCCCCTGCACTCACTTTACTAAAGTCCATCAGGAGCGAAACGCGAAAGACTTGGAAAGATCTGACCACCTGAAACTTTGAACCCATGCAGCAGTAAAGTGAGTGCTGGAGGGGGCAGCGGGTGGCTGAAAGATCAAAGACCATTCCAGGGGCTGCTTGGGCTTATGGCTTGTCCGATTCAGCAGAGACAAGGCGTTGCAGGAACATGCTCGAGCAATCTCAAGCAACCTGGCGAAACTCTTGTTTTTGCCAAAGTTATCCTTGGTCATTGGTGCTCTTGGCCACTCTTTTCAGACATTGCCTCTTGTCCTCAGCGCTGTGATGAATAGGCTGCGGCGCGTGTTAGCAGATTGCTTTATTGAGTGCTAAATCGTTGGCCGAAAGGAGGGCGATATGCAGCTGAGGCCTTTGCACGACAGAGTAGTAGTCAAGAGAGTCGAAGAGGAAGACACCACCCGCGGCGGCATCATTATTCCGGATACGGCCAAGGAGAAGCCGAAAAGGGGCGATGTTGTGGCTGTGGGTCCCGGCAAAAAGTCAGACACAGGTCAGACGCTCGAGCCGTCAGTTCAACCCGGCGATCGCGTTGTTTTCAACACCTTTGCCGGAACCGAGGTCAGCATCGAGGGTGAAGAGCATCTGGTCATGCGCGAGGACGACATCATCGCGCGCATTGAAGCCTGATTCACGCGAGGCAAGGAAATAGGAGGTGAGCACTATGCCTGCCAAAGAGATTAAGTTTTCCGAAGAGGCCAGAAATGGACTGAAGCTTGGCATTGAGAAGCTGGCTGACGCAGTCAAGGTGACCTTGGGCCCCCGGGGACGCAATGTGGTCATCGAGAAGTCCTTCGGTTCGCCGACCATCACCAAGGACGGCGTGACTGTGGCCAAGGAGATCGAGCTCGAGGACAAGTTCGAGAACATGGGCGCCCAAATGGTCAACGAGGTGGCCAGCAAGACCAGCGACAATGCCGGTGATGGCACCTCTACGGCCACCATACTGGCCCAGGCCATTTTCAATGAAGGGCTGAAGCTCGTGGCCGCCGAAAGGAACCCCATGTCCATCAAGCGTGGCATCGACAAGGCCGTGGAAGCGGTTGTCGATGAGCTCGGCTCCATGGCTCACTCCACCAGGCAGGAAAAGGAGATCGCCCAGGTTGGGACCATTTCGGCCAACAACGACGCGGCCATCGGCAACCTGATTGCCGACGCCATGAACAAGGTTGGCAAGGAGGGGGTTATCACCGTCGAGGAGGCCCAAGGTCTGGAGAATCGCCTTGATGTGGTCGAAGGCATGCAGTTCGACCGCGGCTACCTCTCTCCGTACTTCGTGACCAGTCAGGAGACCATGACCGCCGAGCTGGAGAAACCGCTGCTGCTCATCTATGACAAGAAGATCACCACCATGAAGGACTTGGTGACCGTTCTGGAGCAGGTGGGCCAGCAGAACCGGCCCCTTTTGATCATCGCCGAGGACATCGAAAGCGAGGCCCTGGCCACCCTGGTCGTCAACAAGCTGCGCGGCGTCCTCCAGGTTTGCGCTGTGAAAGCCCCGGGTTTTGGCGAACGGCGCAAGGCCATGCTCGAGGACATCGCCGTTTTGACCGGCGGGCAGCTGATCTCCGAGGATACCGGCGCCACCCTAGAGAACGTCGGCCTGCAGGATCTCGGACAGGCCGACCGCATTACGGTCGACAAGGAGTATACGACCATTGTCGGCGGATCAGGCGACGCTCAGGCCATCAAGGCTCGCGTCCAGCAGCTGCGCTCCGAGATCCAGGAAACCACATCGGATTACGACCGCGAGAAGCTCCAGGAGCGACTGGCCAAGCTCGTCGGCGGCGTGGCTGTCATTAATGTGGGCGCGGCGACCGAGACGGAGATGAAAGAGAAGAAGGCCAGGGTTGAGGATGCGCTCAACGCCACCAAGGCAGCCGTGGAGGAGGGCATTCTCGCCGGGGGCGGAGTGCCGCTGGCCCGCTGCGAGGGCTGCCTGAATCAGATCAAGACTGCCGACGAGGACGAGCAGTCCGGTCTCGAGGTCGTCCGTAAGGCCTTGAGCGAGCCTTTGCGGCAGATAGCCGCCAATGCCGGGTTTGAGGGATCCGTGGTTGTCGAGCGGATCAAGAGCGAGCAAAAGGCCGAGTTCGGCCTGAACGCCGCAACCGGCGAGTACGAGGATCTCCTGCAGGCCGGGGTCATCGATCCCAAGAAGGTTACTCGGAGCGCCCTGCAGAATGCGGCCTCCATCGCCTCGCTCATTCTGACCACCGAGTCCGCCCTGGCCGAGATGCCCCAGGACGAGGATCAGGGCGGCGCAGGCGCAGGCGCACCTGGCATGGGCGGCATGGGCGGCATGGGCATGTACTAAGCCTGCCCCGCCTCCAGGAGCCGTCCCCGGAAAGCTTCAGGGGCGCAAAGAGCCGGGAGGATCTCCCGGCTCTTTTTATGCTTGTTTCTCACTTCGCCAGCGCAGGCCTGAGGCGAGCGGCTCCTGAGCTTGTTCATATCCGAAAAGACGGGCATAGTGGACCGCAGCTGAGCGAGACATTTGCACAGCTGAGGTGCTCTTCTGAGATAGCTTGACAATGCCGATGGCATCGATACTCAGAGTCGAGTGCAGGTCTCTCCCTCTAATCGGGGAGATACGCACTTCAAAGCCGTGTCACGGGGCTTGGGGGCGGAGCCCTCAATGACAAGACTGAGCAGCATGGCTCGATTGAGGGTTCACCTATGCAGGCTGTCAGCTTCGAGCAGGGTCAGGCGTGCCTTCACGAGCGGCCTGTCCCGGAGCCAGAGGAAGGAGAAGCTCTGATCCGGGTTCGCTTGGCTGGAATCTGCGCCACTGACCTGGAGCTATTGAGAGGGTACCAGGATTTCTCTGGTCAGCCAGGGCACGAGTTCGTCGGCCACGTGGCCGGCGGGGACATCCAGCCGGATATGCTCGGTCAACGGGTGGTGGCCGATATCAACTGCGGCTGCGGCACCTGCTCCTGGTGCATGCACCAGGAGCCGAGACATTGCCCGCAGCGGGAGATCCTGGGGATTAAGAACCGGGATGGAGCTTTTGCCGAGTATATCTGTCTGCCTGTGAAGACCCTTCACCTCGTGGATGGAGGCATACCGGACAAGGAGGCCGTCCTGGCCGAGCCCCTGGCAGCGGCCCTGAGGGTCACCCAGCAGATGCACCTGACCGTGGACCTCAAGCTGGCCGTGCTTGGAGACGGGACGCTCGGGATCCTCACAGCCCTGGCTCTGAGTCGTCTGATCCCGCGGCTGACTCTCATCGGGCGGCATGCGGACAAGCTGAGCATCGCGGCCCAGCAGGGCGTCTCCACCCTTCGGCCGGGTCCCGGAAGGGAACGTTCAGGGCTTGTCGGGCACAGTAACGCGTTTGATGTGGTCATTGAGGCCACCGGCAGTCCGCAGGGGCTCGATCTCGCCTTGGACCTGATCCGCCCGCAGGGGACCGTGGTGCTCAAGACCACCACTTGCGAACCGACCCGGTTGGACACCTCCAGGATCGCCGTTAAGGAGATCAGGGTGCTCGGGTCCCGTTGCGGCAATCTGGACCAGGCTCTTCTGTTTCTGCGGAACCGCTGGCTTGACCTGGCGCCTCTGGTTTCCGGAGTCTATCCCCTGGCGGAGCTTCCTGCAGCCCTAGAGCATGCCCGAAGTCCGGGATCGCTCAAGGTTCTGCTCAGCCCGTAGCCGGCAGGAGACGGCCGTTCTGAATCGCGACCAACCGGGAGTAGAAGCCCTGCTCGGCCAGGAGCTCGGCATGGGTCCCGGACTCGACGATGCGGCCCTTGTTCAGGACGTAGATGGTATCGGCCTGCCTGGCCGTGGAGAGCCGGTGGGCGATGATGATGGTCGTTCGGCCGCGCATGAGGCGTTGCAAGGCCTGTTGGATGGTGCTCTCGGTCTGGGAGTCGATGGAGGATGTCGCCTCGTCGAGAATGAGCAGCTCCGGGTCTCTGGCCATGGCCCTGGCAATGGCGATGAGCTGCCGCTCCCCGATGGAGATCGAGGAGCCGCTTTCGCTCAGCTCGGTGTTCACTCCATGCGGCAAGCGGTCTGTCAGCTCCCGGCAGTTGGCCTTGGAGAGGATGGCTGTCAGCTGCTCCTCGTTCAGATGCCGGTTGCCTTGCAGGATGTTCTCCCGGATGCTTCCGGAGAAGAGGAAGGGCTCCTGGGTGACCAAGGCGGACATGGATCTGAGTCGTTCCAGATCCCACTCGACCAAGCTGCGTCCGTTGATGGAGACAGTGCCGCGGTGGGGTCGGTAGAAGCCCATGATCAGGTTGATCAGGCTGGTTTTGCCTGATCCGGTAGGACCGACAAAGGCGATCTGCTGGCCGCGTCTGAGGGTGAAGCTGATGTCCCGGAGCACAGGGCCGTTATCGTTGTAGCCGAAGGAGACCTTCTCCAGGCTCAGGGTTTCGAGCTTGTCCAGAAGCTGATTTCCACTGTCGGCTGATCCGTTCAAGCCGAGCTCCTGTGGCTTGTCCAGGATGAGGAAGATGCGTTCGGCAGAGGCCAGGGCGTTCTGGAGCAGATTGTACTTTTCGGCCACATCGCGGATGGGGCGGAAGAACATGCGGATGTATGAGATGAAGGCGACCAGCGCCCCGAGACTGAGGCTCTGGTTCAGGACGCGCACTCCTCCGGCGTAGATGATGATGGCCACGGAGACAAAGCCGAGTACCTCCACAATGGGCATGAACAGGGCCATGATTCTGACCTGGCGCATGCCGGCCAGATAGTACTCGCGGTTGAGCGTCTCGAACCTGGTGCGGTTGCTCTCTTCCTCGGAAAAGAGCTGAATGGTTCGAATGCCGCTGATCGTTTCGGAGAAGTAGGCGTTGATTTCAGCGATCTTGATGCGCAGGAGGCGAAAGACCTCCCGGGCCCTGCGGGCAAAGAGCCGTGAAGCGAGAATGACCAGGGGGAGCACGGCGAAGCTCAGCAGGGCCAGCTGCCAGTTGATGGCCAGCAGGACTCCGGCGATGCCTACGAGCATGAAGATGTCCTTGAGGACGAAGCTGATGACGTTGGTGAAGAACTCGTGCATGTTCTGCACGTCATTGGTCGTCCTGGTCACCAGCCTGCCCAGGGGGTTCTGGCTGAAGAAGGCCAGGGGCAGGGACTGGATATGATTGAAGAGCTTGGAGCGCAGATCGTGCATGGCCTTTTGTCCGGCCAGCTCCATGATCAGCCGCTGGGCCAAGTTGCACAGGAAGTCGGCCAGAATGAGGCCGAGGAAAATCAGGCTGATCAGGGCGATCCCCTTGAGATCGCTCGCCCGGAGCACCTGGCGTTCCTTCGGGGTCAGCCGGTTGAGATCGGTGTAAACGATGCTGGCGGTTTGGCCGCGCAGGGTAAAGAGATCCCGATGGCGGCGGACGATCTCCCGAACCTCCGGGTTGTCCACAGGAATGCGCAGGACCCTTTCCTGGGCGGTCTCAGGCTCCTCTTGAGCCGTACTCGCTCGATTCGGTACAATATACTCGTCTATGGCCACCTTGGTGACATAGGGCAGACCCAGCTCGAAGCCGGTGATCAGCCCGACCAGCAGCAGGGATGCGACGATGAGCCAGGTATATGGCCTGATAAACGGCAGGAGCTTTTTGAGGATGCGCACGTCGTAGGTGCGTTCCAGCTGCTCCTCATCGAATGCGCCGAGATCACGAGGCATGGAGCTCCTCTTCCATCTGTTGCAGACGCCAGGTTTGCGCGTAGTAGCCTCCGGAGGCCAAGAGCTCGTCGTGACTGCCCGCTTCGATGACCCGTCCTTCCGACAGGCTGATGATGACATCGGCCGAGCGCAGGGCCGAGAGGCGGTGTGAGGCGATGACCATGGTCCTTTCGGTCCTATCGGACTGGAGAGTGTCGATGATGCGCTGCCCGGTTTCCGAGTCGACCTGGCTGATCGGATCGTCTAAAAGCAGGATGGGTCTGTCTCGGAGCAGGGCTCTGGCCAGGGCCAGCCGCTGACGCTGCCCGCCGGAGAGGATGACGCCCCGTTCGCCGATGAGCGTGTCCAAGCCCTGGGGCATCGAGCGGATGGTTGGGAGAAGAGCGGCCCGGTCGGCGGCTTGCTGGAGGGCTTCGTCGGGCACATTCAGGCCGAAGGCGATGTTCTCCCGGATGGTTTCGGCGAAGAGAAACGGCTCTTGGGCCACGAAGGCCATGGACGAGCGGAGCTGCCGCAGAGAGAAGTGCCGGATGTCCGTACCCTGGATGAGGATGCGGCCCGAATCGACATCGTAGAGTCTGGGCAGCAGATTCAGCAATGTCGTCTTGCCGCTCCCGGGCGGACCGACAATACCCAGGGTGCGACCAAAAGGGATTTCCAAGCCGATGCTGCGCAGGGCTGGCTCGTCGTAGCCAGGATAGGCAAAAGAGACCCTCTCAAGGACGATGTCCGGGCGGGACTGTGGAAAGGGCCGTGGCTGCTGGGGCTCGGAAAGGTCCGACTCGCTGTCCAGAACCTCCTGGATCCGGTCCAGGGAGGCCTTGCCCCGCTGGAGGAGGTTGATGACCCAGCCCATGGCCATCATGGGCCAGGTCAGCAGGCCCAGATAGTTGATGAAGGCCGCGAAGTCCCCAGGGGTAATGGTCCCGAGTATGGTTTGCCGCCCGCCGAGGAAGAGGACGATGGCCAGGCTTCCGTTGGTCAGCAGGAGCATCATGGGGAAGAAGGCGCTGGTGGCCCGGGCCAGGCGCATGTTTCGGTCGATGTAGTCTTGAGAGACCTCCCGGAATCGAACAGCTTCCCTCTTTTCCAAAGAGTAGGCCTTGATCACCCGGATGCCGGAGAACCGCTCGCGGACTGCTTCGGTCATGTCCGAGAAGGCGGACTGCACGTCCTGGTACCGCCTGTGCAGCTTCCTGGTGAATATCTTGGTGCCCACGACAATCAGGGGCATGGGAATGAGCACATAGAGGGTCAGGCGGACGTCGATGGCCAGCATGAAGGCAATGGCAGCCGAGCCGAGGAATACGGCGTCGTTGAAGGCTACCAGGCCCATGCCCGAGGCCATGCGGACCTGTTGCACGTCATTGCTGGCCCGGGCCATGAGATCGCCTGTGCGGGTGCGATCGAAATACGGTGCGGACAGGTTTTGGATATGGCCAAAGAGCCTGTTGCGCAGGCCTTCCTCAACCCGGCGGGATGTTCCCAGCAGGCAGTTTCGCCAGACATAGCGGAAGAGCCCGATGACCACGGCAATTGCGGCTATTTCCACAGCGTACAGGGCCAAGCGGCCTGCGTCGACGTTCATGGCCGTCATGTCGTCCACGGCCCATTTGATGACTCGCGGAATGAGAAGCTGGAGAATGTCCACCAGGATCAGGCTGAGCAGCCCGACCAGGACGGCGAGCTTGCGCTGGGCAAAGTATGGTCGCAGCAGCCTCAGGGACGATGAAGCCATGGAGGCATTTCCCGATGTTTGCATCCCGTATCCAGCGAGGGCAGGGCGTGTGAATCTGTTTGCACAGCCGAGCTGCGGTTCGGAGGCTTTCTGCTCCAGTTCGAGGCGGGCCGGGCAGTCATCTGGCTGCGGTCGGCGGACCCGAGCGGTCCATTGCCTTGCAGCGGTGTTCTTCCCTGCGGCGCAGGGAAGGCCGAATAGCCCAGGCCACATGGCAGTTTCCTTGTGAACGGCCGGGCTGTCAAGGTGCACTCCCGGACAGAGCGGTCCAGCCGTTTCGAGAAAGGGTCTGCTGAGCTGAAGGAGCACAGACATGCAGGACAAGGGAGATGATCAGACCAGCAACGGCCGGACAGCCTGGCTGGAAGCCTTGAAGCGGGTTTTCCGGTCCTTGCAGAACCGGCCCGGCGTGATGGTCAGAGAAGAACGCGACCGGATGCCGGATGGATTCGGCTGGCAGGAGACCGAGGACGAGTATCAGCAGGCCCAGTCTGAATGGCTCGAGCAGGTCGCCAGGCAAAAGGACGGAAGCTCCGGCAAAGGCTCCCGAGAGCCATAGCCGTTTTCTCTTGCAGTCGACGCCTTCACTTTGGAGGAGACATATGGGTGCCTTGTTCCCGCCGCGGAAGGACTTAGAGTTCATACCCCTGAAGCATGACGGCCAGACCTGTATCCTTGTCCAGGATCGTTTCGGGCTGGTGGCCGAGGGAACGGCCATATCGCCGGCCCTCTACCAGTTCTTGGTCCTTCTGGACAGGGCTGACGACGAGCGTGACCTCCAGAGGCGGCTCATGGCCCAATCAGGTGGGAGCTGGATCAGTCTGGAGCAGATTCAAAAGATCCTGACTGACCTGGATCGCGGCTATCTGCTCGATTCGGAGAGCTCAGCCCGCGCCAAACAAAGCTTGATGGAGGAGTTCGTCCGGATGTCTTCGCGTCCGGCCTGTTTTGCGGGCAAGGTTTACCCAGCAGAGGCTGGGGAGCTGAGCAGTGCCTTGCAGGAGATCCTGGCCGAGGCTGCTGAGGAAGACACCGCTTCTGCAGAGGATGCCGTGGCCCTGATTGCGCCCCACATCGACCTGGCTGTTGGACGGCGGGCCTATGCCCAGGCCTACTCCCTGCTGCCGGATATGCATCCGGAGCGAGTGATCGTCCTCGGCGTGGGGCATGCCATGGATCAAGGGATGTTTTCGGTCAGCTGCAAGGATTATGAGACACCTTTGGGCTCGGTGCCGGCCGACCGGTTAGCTGCGGCAAAGGTTCAGTCCGCCGGAGCGGCCTGTCAGACTCCAAACGACTTCGTCCATCGATTTGAGCACTCCATTGAGTTCCAGTGCCTTTTTCTGCAGCAGCTCCTGCCTGAAGGGTCCTTCAGCATGGTCCCCGTGCTCTGCGGCTCACTGGCCGGCCTTGCGGACTCCAGCCGGCAGGCATTCCTCGACCAAAGCGGCGCCTTTCTGGACTCTCTGCGGGAGCTCCTGGAAGATCCCGCCTGCCCAACCAGACTGATTGCCGGGGTGGATTTCAGCCATATCGGGCCCAAGTTCGGCCATTCCCAGGACTTCAAGACGCTCAAGCCGCGGGCGGAAGAGCACGACCGCCGGCTTCTCCAAGCCCTGTGCTGTCTTGATGCCGAGGCCTTCTGGTCGGAGTTGCGGCGAACCCAGGCCAGGTTCAATGTCTGCGGGTCCTCCGCTATGGCCTGCCTATTGGAGCTGCTTCCCAGCTGCCGCGGCCACGTCCTCGAGCATGCCTTTTGGGAGGAGCAGGCCACCAGCTCGGGCGTAAGCTACGCTGCAGCAGTGTTCAGGAAGGCTTGACCGCCTTATCGAGCAGGCCTCTGATCATGGAGAGCAGATCGCGGTACTGGAAGGGCTTGCTGAGGAAGCCAACCGCTCCGTGGCTTTGAGGATCCCGGGCCAAACGGTGCTCGGAGTATCCCGAACAGATGAGAACCTTCATGGCAGGGGCTTCGGCAAGCATTTCCTGCAGAACCTGTTCCCCGCTTCTAGCCGGAATGCTCAAGTCGAGAACCACCAGGTCGATGTGAACCTTCTGGCGGCTAAAAAGCTCCATAGCCTGTGCGCCGTCGGACGCCTCGAGCACAGTGTAGCCGTAGAGGGAGAGCATTTCCCTGAGGGGATCGAGGACAATGGGCTCGTCTTCTACGATCAGAATGGTCTCGTTTCCTCTGAGGTTCTCGTCAATGGCCTCCTGCCCGGATGAGCCCGGAGACGGCTCTTTCGAAGAGTGCTGGCAGGGAAAGTACAGGCTGAAGCTCGTTCCCAAACCTGGCTCGCTCTGGCAGAAGATCGCTCCGCTATGGCCCCTGACGATACCGAAGACCGTGGACAAGCCCAAGCCGGTTCCTTTTCCAATATCCTTGGTGGTGAAGAAGGGATCGAAGATCTGCTTGCGGGTCTGCTCATCCATGCCGCACCCGGTGTCACTGACTTCCAAAAGCACATACAGGCCAGGCTGCACGGGTCTCTCCCGGCCTGTCTCCCCGGGCCGGACCTCGACAGCCCTCGCGGTGAGGCTGATCTTTCCTCCCTGGTTCAGGTCGATGGCCTCGCAGGCGTTGTTGCACAGGTTGATGAGCACCTGCTCCAGCTGGATCGGGTTGGCTTGAATGCTCGGCATATCCGGCTCAATGTGGCTTTCCAGCTCGATCTGTCTGGGCAGTGTCCTTCTCAGAATCTGCAGCCCGTTGCTTATGATGCGGCCGACATGGACGCTCTCATAGCCTGGATCCCTCTTGCGGCTGAAGGTCAGGAGCTCTTCGACCATCTCAGAACCCCTGGCCACGATGGCATCCATTCTTCTCAAGGCCTGCCCGGACGGCTCAGGGCTTTCCTCAAGGCACTCAAGGTTGCCCCTGATTCCTTGCAATAGGTTATTGAACTCATGGGCGATCCCTCCGGCCAGGGTGCCTATGGCCTCCATCTTCTGGGAGTGGCGGAGCTGCTCCTCCAACCGTGACTGCTCGAGCTTTGACTCGATCTCCGAGCTGATGTCCTCGACGATGCCCTGGAAGTACCTGACCGTGTCCTGCTCGTCTCTGATGATGGAGGTGCTGTCTTTGACCCATTTGACGCTCCCCTCCTTGGTGATGATCCGATAGGGCTCGTGAGTGAAGTGGCTCGTCCCTGCGTCAATGGCATGACACCCGACCTCCTCAGCGACCCGGGGCAGGTCTTCGGGATGGATGATTTGCGCATAACGGACGTGGCCATTCAGGAACTCGTAGGCTGAATAGCCGCAAAGCGTTGCAACGTTGTTGGAGACAAAGGATACCGGCCAGTCGGCCTCGTTGCGCCAGATGAAGGCCACTGAGGGGCTGGAGTTGATGATCGAGTAAGCTTCCCAGAGATGGTCTCGAGTCCGGGAGCTTTCCGTGGTGTCCAGCACATGCAGCAGGTATGATCCCCCGGCTTCATTCGTCTCAAGGCTGTCCAAGCGAGCTTTTGCCCGCCGTGGCTCGCCATAGGCGGTGATCATTTCTCTATTCATAGCCTCGGCGATTCGCTGCCCCTGACCTTGGCCGGGGTTGAGGCCTTGGATCAGCTCGGTGTCATCATCCCGAAGGAACTCGGTAATCTTTTGTCCTGAAAGGGCACTTGGCTCGATTTCGAGAAAGTCCGCCAAAGCCGGATTGCCCAGAATGATGCAGAAATGGTCGTCCAGGAGAGCCAGCCCGCAGAAGGACGCCTCGAAGGGACCCCGGAACGGACAGCTATCTGAGAGCACGCTGCAGCTCGGCTTTTGGGAGCGTTTGACTGCAGCCAGCAGGGACAAAAGCCCGACTGACAGAATGCCGACGAGCAGGACAAGGACAATGGAGGCAAGGCCGAAGGGGAAAGACCACTCGGGCATGAGAAGACCATGACCTCAGGTGCGTTGCGTGTTTTCTGTTTTTGAGTCCGATGCAGGCTGCTCTGCTGCTGGACGCAGCGTTCGGTCAGGCTTGCTGGGAGCGAAAGAAGCCGTGCTTGCTTGGTTGCTTGAGCCGTGGAGCCTGTGGCTCGCGAAGACAAGAGGGAAGCGAGACTCCGCGTCTCGAAACCGGCGCCCAGCAGGGCTTTCCATGCTGCTCCCGGAGCACGTGATTGTCCTTAGCACCCTCCATTTGGGATTGCAAGGGCTTGGAGGCCAATCCGGACAAAGGCTGGCTGAAGCCAGGCAGTTCTCAGCCCGAGGCTCTGACAAAAATTTCGACCAATCCGCCATATCTTGACCCTCAGGCCCTTCCGGTGGAGGGGATCAGGTCATTGTTCCAGGTGCGATCATCTTGGCCTCCAGGCAGAAGAAAGGCCTCCTTGCCTTCCGCATGCCTTCTTTTCAGGTCGCTTCGCTCCGCTCGTTTGTCGCTGAAGCGCGCTGCCCGGGTCGTGGAATAATGCTTGCATTCCAGATGTGTCGTGCCAAAGGCCGTTTCAGGATAGACTCCATTTCAAACTGTATCCCGCAAGTACGAGACGTGCTAAACCGAGAAGGTGGAACCTATGAAAGGTACATGCTGTGTTTGGGCTTTTGTCCTTATCCTCATCTGCGGCTGTTTTCCAGGTCTTTTGTCTTTTAGCGGGCCCAATGGCAACCCTGGTGGTCCAGGGCTCGCCATGGCGGCTGACATTGGCGAGCCCCTGCCGGCGCATCAACGGAAACGGGTCATGGTTCTGCACAGCTACCACAAGGCCTATCAATGGGTGCAAGATGTGAACAGAGGCATACTCAAAGGGTTGGCCGAGGAGCGCTTCACTCCGGATAAGAACTTGCTCGTCAAGCATTTTTATATGGACACCAAACGAAAGTCCTCCTCGAAATGGAAGCAGCAGGTCGGCCGCAAGGCCAAGGCGGCCATCTCAAGCTGGAAGCCTGACGTGGTCATAGCCGCGGATGACAATGCCCAGATTTTTACGGTCAGCCGACTTGTCGATTCGAACTATCCGTTCGTTTTTCTCGGTGTGAATGGCAATCCCATGGACTACGGGATCATTGACAGTTTCGACCGTCCGGGGCATAACGTTTCCGGATGCATCGAACGCGAGCGTTTCGGACAGTCCGTCAAGCTGCTGCGCCGTTTGGATTACGGTGTGGACAAAGTGGCAGTCATCAACGATGACGGTCCGACAGGGCTTCCGGTGGTCGAGCGAATCAAGTCCAAGGCCGAGGATTACGGTGTGCAGCTGACCGGGACCCTCAGCACTGGAAGCTTCGGTGCCTGGAAGCGGTTCGTCCGCGAGCAGCAGGATGACTCCGATGCGCTGGTCATCGTTCTCTACAACACGTTGCGCGATGAATCCGGCAAACATGTGCCGGCCAAGAAGGTGCTCAACTGGACCATAAACAACAACGATCAGCCCGAGATCGCCTTCTGGCCGTGGATTGTCAAGGGAGGAGCCCTCTGTGGCGAAGTGATCTCCGGGTACCAGCAAGGGCACTATGCTGCGACCTTGGCAGCCTATGTCCTGCACGGTCAGAACCCTGGAGATTTTTCCGTGGAGCAGCCTCGGCGGGGCGAGGTTATGATCAACGCAGCCCGGGCGGATAGGCTTGGAATCGAGATTCCTCCGGATCTCAAAAAGACGGCAACAATTATTTCTGAAATTCAATCGGCCCTGTAGCTCCCCAAGCCGGGAGCTCCATTGAAACGTGAGGGAGAACAGGACATGGCGGACACAGCGGAGTATATCACTGTAACATGTGAGAATTGTGGGAAAAAATACAGGATAGATCAGTCCAAGATCAAGAATGATCAAGCCAAGGCCAAGTGCAAGAGCTGCGGCCACATGTTTGTGATATCCAAGCCCGCCAAGCAGGAGGAGGAAGAAATTCCCTGGGCCGGGGACTTTGTCGTTGACGAGCCCCAGGCCTCGGAGGCTGCTGCTGCCCCAGCCAGCGGCCCGTCAACAGATCGTGGTTCGACAAGCGAATCTGCAGGTCTGTCAAAGAAGGAGGCCAAGGCGGAACGCAAGCAGCGGGACAAGAAGGACAAGACGAAGAAAGAGAAGAAGACCAAGCAGGATAAGCCGAAGAAAGAGAAGAAGGCCAAGCAGGATAAGCCGAAGAAGGAGAAGAAGGCCAAGGCCAAGAAGGAAAAGCCCAGCGGCGCCCCGAGGGGGGTTGTCGGGCTGACTGTCAAGTTCATGTTCTTCACCCTGCTGCCCATTCTGATTATCTCCACGGTGAGCATTTACTTCTCCATCAACAATATGCTTCGCTTTCAAAACTTGAGCGTCAAGGAAAGCACGGCGGTGGTCAAGGATGTCAGCGAGGACATGATCGGACAGATTTCCACCGCCGTGGCCCGGCAAACCCGCCAGTACCTGTTTTCCCACCCGGATCTGCGCAAGCAGGAGTTCAATACCAACCTCTACTTCAAGAAGGTCGCTCTGCAGAATATTGGCGAAACCGGCTACACTGCTCTCTATGAGCTGCCTGGACCGGAAGGTCAGTGGCGGGTCTGGGCCCACTACAACCCGGACCTGGTTGGAGAGGATCTCCAAGAGCTCAAGCAGGATCTCGGGCCGCACTTCAGGGATTTTTGGAAGATTGTCACTGGAGTCGAAAACGGAGGGAAGGCGAGCGGGTATTATAAGTGGCCGGCTGAGAACGGAAAGGGGTTCGTTGATAAGTTCATGGTCTGTACTCCGGTCGACGGAACCCCCTTTATCATCATGGCCTCGTTGAACGTCGAGGAGTTTACCGCGCCCCTCGAACGCATTGAGAATCGTGGGAGGCAGCTGGCCAACTCCATGTTGACCACGAACGGCATCATCCTTGGCGTGGGCTTGTTCATCGGCGCGCTGATTATCGCTTGGTATGGCCGGAACGTGACCCTCCGAGTGCGCTACCTGGCCGGAAAGGCCGACAGCATCAGCCTCGGCAACCTCGAGGAGGAGATCGAGATCAAGTCCGGCGACGAGATCGGGGAGCTCGGCGAATCCATCTCCCGGATGCAGGAAAGTATTCGGCTGGCCATGCAGCGTTTACGGCGACGGCGATAGTGCCGCATTCGGACAGAAGCATTCTAAAAGGCCCGGACTTCCGGGCCTTTTTAGCATGGGGCGATGAACCTGTTGGCCACCCAGCCTTCGGTATCCTCGGAATCCTGGACGTCAACCAGGCTCCAGCGATCACGGCGTTCCAGAATGGACAGCCTGGTTCCTTTGGAAAGGGCCGGACCCGCCTTGGCATAGCCGATGCCAGGCCCGAGACGGATATTCAGGAAATCAGCGGTAACCTCGTAGGCCTCGTCCTCTTCCTCGGAGCGGCCGAAGAGCCTGGCCCGAAGATTGGACAGAGGAAAGGCCGGGCCTGGATCGCTCTTACGCCGAGGGGCGATGTCGTCATGGCCGAGGATATCTCGGAGCGAGTACTCCTCTACCAGGAGCAGGGCCAGGTCAAAGGCCTTTTCGATCTGAGCCCTGGTGTAGGCATGCCAGTAATCACTCGCCTGCTCGTGCTTGTGCCGCGCCAAGATCACTTCGCTCTCCGGGTACTCGGCCTGGAACCAGGACCGGTACACCGAGCCCGCCTTGCTCAGCCGTCCGGCGTTGTCCAGCTCGATACCGATTGATCGGCTGTTCAAACCGGAGAACCCATCCCAATGGCTGGTCCCGGCATGCCAGGTCTTGGCATTGAAGGGAGCAAGCTGCCAAAGGCTGCCGTCGCGTCCCAGCACGACGTGGGCCGAGGCCTTGGCCCTGGGGTTGCAAAGCCAGTCGGCCGAGCTCTGGGCGCTCGATCCGGCGGTGAAATGGAAGACCAGATAGAGGGGCTCGATCAGGCCTCCCCTGTTCGGTGTGTCCTGACAGGCAATACTCTTTCCGCGCAGCAGATGGTCTTGAATGCGCATGGCCTCCCCCCGTATGTTTTATGCGGCGTCTTCACGGCACCCGGTTTGTCACCCTGTTGCCTGAGCAGGTGGTTCAGGATGACCCAGAACCGAAGCGGCATCTTATCTGGGACAATCGGTTACGGAAAGACCGGTCCTGTGCGCCCAGCCGCGCACAAAGGAGCGGATGCGCTCCGGGCTGACGGCGTAGCTGTCGCCGTCTGTCAGGAGCAGCTCATTGAGGGTGCAGAGCCAGACCCGAGCCCGATTGCGTTCGGCATCGGTCGGTATGGCGTTTGGCTGATCACTCCATAGGGTGTAGCCATTGAGCAGGTTGACATATCCGGCAAGCTGGGCCTGCAGCAGGTAGCTCTGCACCGGATGCTTCGAATGCACCAGCTCTCGAGCCCTGTCGATGTCGGAGAAGGCGCTGGTCAGCAGGCTCCTGAGGTTCTGGAAGTGCTTGTGCCGGCTCGTTGTCTCGGGAAGGTCGTTTCGGTAGATCTTGGCATAGGCCTCATCAATTTTGATCAGCCCTGGAAGAGCGGCTATAAGGGCTGTGTCCCTGGGGTGGAGAAGCCCTGGCTCAAGGCGCGCCTTTCGAGCGGCTTCCCTGGCTTGGTCATACTCGCCAAGCCGCCAGGCAGTCAGGGCGCGTAAGGTCAGGAGGTTGCCCCAAAGCCCATCGGCCCGGAGCTGCTTTTCCTCAGAGGCGCTAAGCGTTTCGAGCTCGCTCTGGGCTTGCTCATACTTGGCGCGGGCCCCGGCGGACCGGGTGACCGTTCCGGCCGTGCCGCTTTCCAGGTGCAGGGGATCGGCGGCCAGGGCATTTTCCAAGGCAGAGGCCTCATTGAAGGCCTCCTGTGCCCTCCACAGGCTGTTGGTTGCGGCGCATCCCTGAAGGACCGCCGCAAGGAGGCAGACAATGAGCACCATGGCCGAGGCCATTCGCCTTGCCGAGCCGGTTGAGGCCCCATGAGCCTGTGCGCCTCCAGGATGCTTTTGGTCAACCGATGTGACTGGTCCGGTGTTCATGTCCCGTCTCCTTCGGATGCCTTCAGAGTGAGGTCTTCTGGTTGTCGCCAGCCTGGGTCTTGTGCCCGAGTGCTGGAACGGTCTCCATGGCGCCAAGGCTTTCTGCCTGCTCAGGCGCTGGCAGAAAGGGGACCAGAACGGGGATGGATCGCAAAGAGCCGTCCTCCTTTCCTCGTTCTCGTTCGGGCAGGCCCTTTAGCGAAGAGGCTCCAGAGCCTTGCTGAGCCGCATCTCGAAGCCATCCATGTCCCAGGGCTTGCCTTGAGCGATGGAGGTTACCTCATTCTCCAGTACCTGTTGCAGGGCTGCCAGATGAGCCTCGGAGAGTCCAGTGCGGGTCAGCTGGAAGAGGGCGGTACGAACCAGGCCCAAAACTACCTCCTGCCGGAGGAAAAGCCAGGCCGCTCTGCGATCGAGCTCGGGATCGAAAAACGTGCTCAGAAGCGTTTCGAGCAGGACGCCGAGAATGCGCCGGCCGTCCGGGACTTGGTCCAGAAGGGCGGCATTGCGTCCGACGGCCAGAAAGGCGGCCTGGAGGATCTCGGCTGAGGTGTGCGGGCTGAGACGGAGGTCGGCTTTGCTTCTGACAGCGCCCAGTGCCGCTTCCAAGGCGGTGCTCAAGTTGTCGTTGACCTGGCCGGCTTTCTCTATCAGCCAGCCCGGCTCTTCAGCGCAGGTCTCCAGGACGGTCTCCAGGATCCGCAGGATGTCCTGACGCGAGAAGGCCGGCTGCCAGACTCCTTCATCTTGAGGGGGTTGGCTCAGGATTTCCAGGGTCGTGGCCGAGGCCTGGAGCAGGACATGGCCGCCCGGATCGTTCTCCAGGTCGGGCCAGAGCAAGGGGAGGTTCTTTCCGGTCTTCTCCAGAATGAAACGGGTCAGCTCCGGGAGGATGTCCGGGGTGAGCAAGGACTCGAAACGGCTCAATCGTGAGGCGATCTGTCCGAGAAGCAGCTTGAGCCCTTGGTTGTCGGACTTCAGGAAGAGCTCAGGGTGGTCGCCCACGGCTGTGAGTGAGGCCTTGAGCACGGCGTCCAGGGCCTCGCGGGAGAGGAGCCCGTCCAGGTCGTTGTCGAGCACGAAGGCCAGAACGGCACCGCCGGCGGATGAAACGAGCACCTCATCGCGCTGATTTTTGATGCCGAGGTATCGGGCCGGGTTGTCGACAACGAGCCGGCCGCCGCTGCCGAGCAGGCTGCGGAAGACGAGCTCAGCCCAGCTTCGGACACGTTCCTCGAGAAGGGAGTCGCTGCCGCTTTGCCTGATCTCCTGAATGCGCTCGTGAACATCCGTGGCCAGAGACGAGGCGGAAACAGCGATGATCTCCTGGACCCTGGGGTCGCTGCTCAGGGCTTCGCTCTGCTCGGCGATCACCTCCAGGGTGGAGACCATCAGCTGTCCGGGAAGATTTCCCAAGGGCTCGGTTGCAAAGTGGATGGAGTCCAGCCCGCGGAAGAGGGCCAGCAGGGCCTTGCCCCGCTTGGTGCTTTCATTCAGGGCGCCTGGCACCTGACTGAAGTAGTCGATGCCGATCTCCACAAAGCTTCCAGCCAGGCGTTGCAGCACTGAAGGATGGGGCGAACAGCCGCGCTCCCATTGCCTGATGGTCACCAGAGCCTGCAGGGCTTCTCTGGTTAAGGCGGCTGGTCGGCCAGCCTCTCCTTTTGCCTCGGAAGCCTCGAGCAGAAGCTGCTCTGAGTGGAAAGCCTTCAGCTCCTCTTTCTGCTCATCGGAGAGCTCGGTGCCCTGCTCAATGACAGACAGGAGCTGCAGCAGCCTGGGCGGCCCGTCTATCCGATCGGCCGCGTCACGAAAGTAGCTGAGCGCGGCTCCAATGCCCGGTGAGGGATTGAAGCTCGGCAGAGGCAGCAGGAGCTCGCGGCCTCGTGCGACGTCTACATAGGCCTCGCGGGCTTGCCCTCCGAGCTTGAGGGCACTTTGCAGGGCGAAGAGAACGGTGTGGGCGGGCAGCATGCATTCGGCTCCGGTGTTGACGAGGTCCGGGTCCGGCGGCATTTCGGTCCGTGCCGCGCAGGACAGCATGGCAAAGGACCTGGACGCAGTTGTCCAGCTTGGGATGAAGCATACTCCATCGGCTGGATTACGGCAAGAGGGCGGGCTTATGCAAATGGGGAACGGAGGGGACATTCATGCTGTGGTTGAGCTCATGGCAGCATGTCCTTCGCAGGCAGGGTGCTACGACGGCTTGAGGTGGAGCACGAACTTGAACTTGAAGCTCTTGGGGCTTTTTTTCCGGCCTGGAATCTCGATGGTGCCTTCCCAGGGGACATAGGTCGACCTGCCGATCTTCTTGTTGGGTATGAAGTTGGAGGCAGTGATGCTCATGGGGCTGCGCTGGACCGGATCCAGGGGGATGGAGGTGATCTTGGTCAGGCCGCCTTGTCTGAAGATATGGAACTGGTGCTCTTGAAAGGCGATCAACAATGGGGCGCTGAAGAGCGAGTCCTTGATCGGGATTCTGTTCAGCAGCAGGTTGTTCATGACAAAGTGGATCTCATCGACCCGAACAGCCGGCTTTGAGGTCAGGGTGATCAGGGAGTCGTGCCTGGCATTGAAGATGAGCCCGGCCGAAGAGTAGCTCCCGCCAAACTTGTGCCGGCCGGAGTTGATCGGGAAGAAGGGCATGGAGTGAAACAGCAGTCCCGAATCGATCATCGCAGGTGTTCCTGTCGTTTCAGCTTCAGCACATCAGTTGCGGGCGGGCTTTCACGAGTCGGTGCGGTCCAGAACGAGCTTTTGTCAGTTTTTACCAGGAGTTGTCAGCTTTTCCGTCCGAAGCCCCAGGAAAAGGACCGCTTAAAGAGCTCATGCCCGCCGAGACGCACGCCCCGGAACATGGTCTCGGCCATCCCCGTTGACCCGAGGAGCCTGGCCACATCGATCATCAGCTGGGCGTCGGCGATGAGCCGCTCCACATCTTCCCCGGGCCTGCCGGCCCAGTACTTGAGATCATGCAAGAAGCAGGCCTGATACATGCTGATCTCGTCCCATTCGTCGATCCACATGGAGCATCCGTCGCTTTTGAAGGGCTTGTCCGGAGGGTCGCTCTCGATTTTGCTCCAGAGCTCGTGCAGACCGAAATGCTCACAGATCTCCCGGATTCGGTCCAAGGGGACCTCTTCTCCTTTGGCAGGCAGTTCCATGGGGTTACCCTCCTGTGTGACGGCACAATCAGTAGCCAGTGTTCTGGATGATCCTTTCCAGGAGCGGACGCGGAAAGATTGGCGGCTCCATGCTCAAGGCCTGCTGGTAGAGCACCGTTGAGGGTGTCAGCGCCGGCAAGGTGTTGACCTCAATGAGCATGATGTCGCCACTGTCGACATGCATGAAGGCATCGAGCCTGGCATAGTCCGAGATGCCGAAAGCTTCGGCGACTTTTCGGAGCAGGCCTTTGGCCCGCTCGACCGCTTCTGAGGAGGCGATTTCCTGGGGCGGGGGGGTGATGTTGATGCCTGTGCCGCCCTGGAACTTCTCCTCTACGGTCAGCACCTTGCCTTCGGTTACCGTCAGGCTTGGATTGAAGACCAGGAGGTCGCCTTCCGTCTCCAGAACAGTTGCGGTGATCTCGATCCAACCGGTCTTGCGGACATAGGTCAAGCCTTCCTCGGCCACGGCGGTTTCGTCGGTTTCTATGAAGGTCTCAAATAACAGCTCTCGGCATGGGCCCAGGGGCATTTCTACGATATCGCGCTGATCGGGGAAGGTCCCTTTGGGAATCAGAGGGGCTCCTTCTTCAAGCAGCTGGATGTAGCGTCTCAGATCGAGGGGGCCGCTCAAATGGATGATCCCGGAGGAGCAGCCGTCGGCACGGGGCTTTACAATCAGGGTTTCCGCCTCCAGCTCGGTACAGAGCTGTCGCCAGAGCACCTTGGGGTCGTGCTGTTCCATGGGGCTGACTGCCTCGAGCTCCAAACACTGCTTGGGTACGCTTTTCAACCCGGCTATGCCCAGGCTGTCCACCAGCCTGCCTGTTTCGAGCTTGTCCATGCCCAGCTTCGAGGTCCGGGCGTCCGAGCCGTTGAACTTGACTCGGCGCTGCTCCAGGAGGGTCTGGATGGTTCCGTCCTCGCCCAAGCCTCCGTGCAACCCGATGAAGACAAAGTCGGAGCAGTCCAGGAACTCCTCCAGGGACATGGTTTCCGGAACGAAAAAAGTTTCGTCCTCCTGGCTGATGTTCAGCTGGAGCTTGCCAAGGATGTCCGAGGCATGCTCGTTCAAGGCTTCCTGGGTCTGGACGGCCGAGGCGCAGTTAGAGACGATCTCCTCCACGGTGTGATAGAGGGTCAGGGCATAGGGCAGCTTCCAGACCCGATGGTCCATGTCGAGGAGAAAGGGGCTGGGTTCGTACCTGGAGGACCGTCTGAGCTTGAGCCAGGCGTTGGTGCCGCTCATAAGCGAGACCTGCCGCTCAGAGGTCGAACCGCCGAAGAGCACATGCACCGGTTTTCGACGGTGCTCTTTTTCCGGATAGCTGTCCTCTGGCTCCGGCAAGTTGAAGCGGCGGCAGGCATTGGCCAGAATGCTCCGGAGCAGGACACGGTGGCTGATTCCGATGCGCGAGGCCTGCTGAAAGAGGAAGCTGTTCTGCTCCATGCCGCTGATGGGATTGAAGTCGGAGAACCAGATGTTGCCCGATGTGTCCAGCCAGCCGTCAAATCGGGCGAAGTCGTGCATCCCGAAGAGGGTGAACAGGCGCTCGGCCTGCTCCCGGATATCCTGCATGACAGATCCGTTGAAGCGGGGCGGGCAATGGTGGACGACCTGGCAGGTCGGCAGATACTTTTTCCGATAGTCGAAGATTTGATGCTGCGCGTAGTCGGTCTCGATCTCCGTCGGCAGCAGGGCCACAGGCTCGCCGTCGGGGTTTTCCAGGACGATGCAGGTGAACTCCCGGCCGGAGACGAATGGTTCGAGCACGGCGCGGTCGTCGATCTCCCGGCTGAAGATGGAGGCCACCCGGCTCTCGGCCTCTTCTGGTGAGGCCACCGAGAAGACGCAGATGCTCGATCCTCCGGCTGCGGGCTTGACAATGGCCCGGGTCAGGGAGCTCGTTTGGAAGAAGTTGTGGATTTGATCCCGGAGCTGTCCGGGCGGGGTGGCCTGCTGCAGAAGCGTTTGCTGATAGATGAAGAAGCCGTTTTCGTGAATGAAGGCATTGGCCCGGTACTTATCAAAGGACGCTCTGCAGGCCGGCGAAGGAGATCCGACAAAGGGGATGCCCTGATCCTCGAGGAAGGCCTGCAGCTCGCCTCCTTCACCAAAGGCACCGTGAATTACGGGAAAGACCAGATCCAGCTCCTTGAGCTGTTTGACCAGTGAGGCCTCATCCAGGGGTGAGGCCGTTCGCTTCAGCTTGAAGTCGAAGTCTGAAGGGGTGTTGGAGTAGAGCTGCGCTTCAGAGATCCGGTAGACCTGCAGCTTGCTGTCGAAATAGAATGGAACGATGTCGATGCCGTCACCTCCCAGGTGATCGAGCACCGATCGGGCCGAGTTGAGCGAGATGCCTCGTTCAAGAGACGGTCCGCCGCAAAGTACACCGACTTTCATTGCTTTGTGCTGGTCTCCCTGCTGCTTCGTGCCTGCTCAAAAGGGGCACTGTGGGAATATATACGGATTGCGCGGATCCAGTCAATGCGATGTGGCCTGTCCCTGATCTCCGAAAAGCAGGGCTCTTGGGAATCCGCAGCGGCGCTTGGCCAACGCCGCATATGTCATAATACGTGGACCCTGTTCATGGCAAGGGCCCACAGAGCTTCAAGGCAGGAAAGCTATCCATGAAAAACAGCGCCGGCCTGCTGATGTATCGTCTGGGCCCCGAAGGGCCGGAATGCTTCCTGGTTCACCCCGGTGGTCCTTACTTCCGCAGGAAGGATCACGGGGTCTGGAGCATCCCCAAAGGGCTGGCCGAAGCTGGTGAGGATCTTCTGGAAGCTGCCAAGCGAGAGTTCCGCGAGGAGACCGGATTGAAGCCCGAGGGACCGTACTATCCGCTCGGATCGGTCAGGCAGGCTGGAGGCAAGCGAGTCCATGCCTGGGCCTTTGCCGGGGATTGGGATCCCGGACAAGGCATACGCAGCAACACGTTTGAGCTGGAATGGCCGCCCGAGTCAGGCCGAAGACAATGGTTCCCCGAAATTGACCGGGCGGCTTTCTTTGGGCTTGAGGAGGCTTGGCGGAAGATCAATCCGGCTCAGCGGGAGCTCCTGACGCGGCTGGAGCAGGGCCTCGAGCAGCAGCGGTGCACAGGCGCCTGGCCGGAGCCCGGCCAGGAGGACAGCTGAACCGTCAGCAGCCTCAGCTACCAGGTGGCGGGACGGGTCAAGGGGCCTTTGACCGCTTTCGGCCACCTGGCGGCGATCTGACGCATCCGCCCGCTCCGCATGGAGAAGTTCAGCCCGAGGGCCGTCAACCGATTGCCTTTCGGAGCACGAAAAACCCTCGAGAAGATCGAGCGCGGGGCGGCGCAGTACTTCTTGGTCCAGAGAAAGCCTTCCTCGAGCTCTTCCGGCGACATTCCCGCCGGCCGAAAGAGCACGTGAGAGCCGTCGTAAAGCCTCCAGTCATCCGCCTCCGGCAGAAGGCGGTCTTCCTTGAGGAGCCTGTCCCTGAGCCGGGTGGCCGGGTACGGGGTCAGAATGCCGAAGACGGGCACCTGGATGGCTGACTTCTGGATGAACTCGACTGTCTGGGCAAAAACGTCCCTGGTATCGTGGTCGTGTCCGAAGATGAAGGAGCCCTCGATAATGATGCCGTGGTCATGGAAGATGCGGATGCACTCGAGCAGCCTGTCAGTCCGTACCCAGGCCTTGTTCGAGGCGTTCAGGTTCTCCTGCCGAATGGACTCGATGCCCATGAACAGCTCGATGCAACCGGAGTCACGGGCCAGGCGCATCAGCTCCAGGTCGCCGGTCATGGCCACGGAAGCAAAGCTGCCCCACTTGATCTTCAAAGGGATGAGCGCCTTGAAGAGCTCCTTGGCATAGCCTGGCCGGCCGGCGATATTGTCGTCCACAAAGAAGAAGGTCTTGGTTCGGCCCGCCTTGAGCACATCCTCAACCTCGCCGACCACGTCCTCAATGGGCCGGGTTCGGTAGCGATGGCCGAAAAACGGGGTCACCGAGCAGAAGTCGCAGTCCCGGGGGCAACCCCGGCTGGATTGGACTGGAGCCAGGCGCTCCAGGCTTTCTTGGGGAAGGAGATCCAGCCTGGGCTTGGGCAGCCCGGTCAAATCCGGGTGCGGACCGGTGTATATGCCGTGCATGCGTCCAAGCTTGGCATCCTCGAGAACCTGCCCGAGTACGCCCTCTGCCTCGCCCACAACGACTGCGTCGGCGTGCTTCAGGGCTTCCTGGGGCATGGCCGAAGCGTGCATGCCGCCCATGAGCACCGGGACTCCCTGCTGCCTGTAGGCGTCGGCCAGGGAGTATGCGTGAACCACGTCCAGAGTCAGCGAGGAGATGCCGAGCAGATCTGGCCGGTCGGAGAGATCCGGGCTTTGAAAGTTCTCGTCGACAACCTCGACCTCCCACTCCGGAGGAAACAGCCCGGCCAGGGTGGTGATGCCGAGAACCGGAAAGGGAAAGGGTGGCTGTTCTGCCAGACAAATGTCAGGATCGGTGGCGTGGATGAGCAAAGCCTTGGGCATGGTGGTCGGTGTTGCTTTTGACCGAGCATTCCGACGATGGGAGCGGGCTCGGTTCTGCCGGCGCTACCGGGGGTTACGGTTTGTGGATGCGCCGGCACCTTAGCACGAGCCTTTCCGTCCCACAAGTGCCTGAAGGCCTTTTCAATCTGCTGGCTCTGCAGCGTTAGGTACTGAATCTCTTCTTCGATCCCTGGTGTCGCGTTCCTAAAATACGTTTTATATGTAAAAATGCTTCAAAATGTTAATTTTTTACACGTTTCGGCCGGGTCGCCTCGCTTGGTTCCATATGGTGCGGGGCTTTGAACCTCCAGGAGCCCTTCCTGTCATTCGAGCTCAGGATCCTTCAAGGATCGCATACACAGCCGTTGGCTGTCTCTATGGTCTGTGTCGCCATGGAACCTGCGCTCGGCGCC
>Ga0207797_1000054_pt1 | contig 70285 bp, 67 predicted proteins | sample PRCRCaboRojoPR_6_FD_187275 | JGI IMG/M metagenome (GOLD analysis project Ga0207797, IMG submission 187275) | Marine sediment microbial community from Cabo Rojo, Puerto Rico - PR CR 10% Liquid 1 (SPAdes) | ecosystem: Environmental > Aquatic > Marine > Coastal > Sediment | place: Cabo Rojo, Puerto...
TCAGAGGATGTAGAACAGCGGGAACAGGAACAGCCACACGATGTCCACCAAGTGCCAGTAGAGGCCGAAGTACTCCACCGGCTTGCTGTTCTCCTCGCCGAGATACGCCCCACCCCAGGCGCGCCAGATGAGCCAGAGCGTGATCACCAGGCCCACGACAACGTGCGCGCCGTGGAGCCCAGTCGTGAGGAAGTAGGTGGACGACTCGATGGTCGTTGAGAGCCAGGTTCCCTCGTTGTACAGGACGGCCCACTCGATGGCCTTGTTCCCCAAGAACCCGATCCCCAGGAGCAGCGTTATGACGAGGCTGGCGACGAGCCCATTCCGGCTGCCCTTCTCGGCCGCAACCAGTCCGAGGACGACGGCGAAACTGCTCGTGAGCAGGATGTAGGTGTTCATCAGCCCCGGAATCGGGTCGTGGGGCACGATGTGCCAATCCGTCCAGCCGTAGGCGACGCGGATGAAGATATACGAACCGATGAACGCCCCGAAGAGGACGATGTCGGAGGCCAGGAAGATCCACATCCCGAGCTTGGTTTTCTCGACGCCGTCGAAGGGCCACCGCGCGGCGATCTCTTCGGTCGGGACGTGAAACGGTTCCAACCCGAGCCCGATGAAGGTCACCACGACCAGGACTGCACCCAGGGCCGCAATGCCCGGATAGATCCCGCCCGCGTTGATCCCGGAGAGACCGAGGAACAGCACGAACACCGCGAGCGAGATGGCGAATGGCCAGATGCTTGCGTGATCGGCGTGTTCCTCCTCATGCCCGCCGGCGTGGGCGGCGACGGTTCCGCCGTCGGTGGCCGCCCGCTCCTCGCTGCCGTCCAAGAAGTTGAGTTTCCCACTGGCGTAGCTCGGGATGCCCGGGAAGTTCTCGAGCGGCGGGGGCGAGGGGACCGCCCACTCGGCCGTCGACGAGTACTCCCACGGGTTATCGCCGACTTCCTCGCCATCCCAGAGGCTCTTGAAAAGGTTCCAGAACATTACGAGGAACCCGATGGCGAGGATGAACGACCCGATCGTGGCGAGCTGGTGCCAGATCGTGAACCCTTCCTGGTACTGGAACACCCTTCGCGGGGTCTCCCAGGCGATGAACATCGGGAAGTAGAGCAGATTAAATCCGATAAAGTAGAGGACGAAGTGGACCTTGCCCAGGAACTCGTCGTACATCCGCCCCGTGAATTTCGGGAACCAGTAGTAGAGACCCCCGAACAGCGCCGTGCCGCCGCCGAGCATGACATAGTGGAAGTGTGCGACGACCCAGTAGGTGCCGCGGAACTCGTAGTCCAGGACGACCGCCCCGAGGAAGACGCCGGTGATGCCACCGACGATGAAGAGCACCAGCGACCCGAAGGCGAAGAGGAAGGGCGTGGTGAACTTGATCCGACCTTTAATCATCGTGTAAATGAGCGCGAACACCATCAGGTCGAACGGGAGGGAGATTCCGATCGTGGTCGCCATGAAGAGCGTCTTGATCTCGAGGTTGATGCTCGTGAGGAACATGTGGTGCATCCAGACCACGAAGCTCTGGAGCGCCACAAGCACCATTGCACCGATGAACCACTTCCGACCGACGATCCGACGACCGGTGAAGGTCTGGAACATTTCCGCCATCATGCCGAGGGCGGGGAAAAACACGATGTAGACCTCGGGGTGGCCGAAGAACCAGAAGAGGTGGGTCCAGAGGACCGAGCCGCCAGGCGAGGAGGTAGCGAAGTAGGTCGTCCCGAGGAGGTGATCGGAGGCGAGGATCATGAGGCCAGCCAAGAGTGCGGCGAAGGCGAACAGCATCATCCAGACCGTCAAGAGGATGGACATGCTGAACAACGGGAGGTCCCTGAGCCGGAGGTCCTCGGCCCGCATCCAGTGCATCGTGGTGAGGAAGTTCACCGACGAGACCGTCACCGAAGCGACGAAAATGATGAGGGCGAGGATCATGGTCGCCCCCCCGAGGTTGGGCATGTACGTGGGCGTGTTCAGCGGTGCGTACATGGTCCAGCCACCGGTGTAGGTCCCCCCCTGGAAGAACGAGATACAGACGAGGATACCCGAAAAGAGGTACATCCAGTAGGAAAGGGCGTTCAACCGTGGAAAGGCGAGGTCCTTCGCCCCGATCTGGAGGGGTACGAGGTAGTTGGCAAAGCCAAAGGCGTAGGGAGAGATGAACCAGAAGATCATGATGAGCCCATGGGCCGATACCGCCTGGTTGTAGGCGCCCGCGGTGAGGATCCCCTCGCCGACGGCTCGAGGGGCCCAGAGCTGCAGCCGCAGCAGGAGCGCCATGATCCCGCCGAAGCCGAAGAAGAATACCCCAGTCAGGATATAGAGCAGACCGATGTCCTTGTGATTCGTCGTAACGAACCAGCGTTTGACCGATCCGACCGGTGGGAACTCGTGTTCGTGTTCGCCGGCCGGTAGTTCTGTGGTGGCGTGACCGCCGTCGGTCTGCTGTTCGTGTCCCCCATCAGTCGCCGGTGAGTGATTGTCTTCAGTCATAGTCTTACGAACTCACGTTTTGTTGAGAATACCACGTCTCGAACTCCCCTTGTTCCATGACGACGACATCCGCCGTCATGTAGGAGTGTCCGGCACCACAGAGCTCGTAACATTGGGCCTCGATGTTTCCCGTTTTATCCGCCCTGAACCAGGTCTCGGTATAGGAGCCGGGGATGGCGTCCGTTTTCACCCGCTGGGCGGGGATGCCGAAGTTATGCATCACGTCATCGGATGTCACCTGTAACCTGATCATCCGGTCGACCGGCACCCGAAGTTCGCCCTGGGACTCCACGCCGTTGTCCTGCCCCGGGACGTCGGAATAGACGAACCGCCAGCCGAACTGAAAGCCGTGGACCTCGACGGTGATCTCGTTGGTCTCCTGCGCCGGAGCCTGTTCGACATAAAGCAGGGTTCCATACGTCCAGATAATGAGTGAGATGACGATGATCGCGCTCAACGAGAAGGAGAGGAGGAGTTTCCGTCCGCCACCGCCACCGGATGGGAGTTCGCCGAGTTCCGGTCGATCCTCGTCGTCCTTGATCGGTGACCCGTCATCCCGATACTTGTAGGCCTTCCAGAGCATGTACGTGATGACGACGATCCCGACGAGCGTTCCGAGGAGGAGGAACACCCAGTAGATCCGTTGGAACACATTCACCCGTGTCCCCCGGGGGATGAGGTCCCCAAGCTGGAGGGGAGCCATGATGAAGAGGTGGAGTAGGACGTTAGGCAACACGATTTTGTGAAGATTTCTGCGTTCCGTACTTATCTATTACGAACCCCGTCGCGATGCCCGACGGCTGACGGATATTACGGGCTCGGGTCGGACGATAGCTCCCCGGCTGCCCAGTACACTAATGGTGTCACTATCGAAGTGGAGAGTATGGGAATGACAGAGGTCGACCACCGGGAACTCCTCGATGGCGACGGCCAGGTGATCGGCTACGTCGATGCCGAAGGGATGGCGCACGAGTTCTCGTTCGGTCCGGGCGAGGAAGAAGTCTACCCGCTCGATGCGGCGGCTGACCGAGGCAAGAGTCGGGCGGCTGGCGAGCCCCTCCTGGTTCCCGACGGTTTCGCCGACTGGCTCGACTGAGAAAGGGTGAAGTCAGAATGCTTAGCTCTCGGCGGTTACCGTCTTTATAGGAACGCCGTCCATTAATCGCCCCATGTTGGATCCCGACCGGCCTTCGCGCCACCCGATTCGCCTCGATGGCGGCGATGCCGAACCGGTCAGGTGTGATTTCTGTCGATCGCCGATTCCGACCGATGCCATTACAAGCCGGATCGAGGGGACCGAGTACACGTTTTGCACCGAGAGTTGTCTCGAGGCTATGGAATCACAGGAGCGCGTCTTCACAGAATACCGGGGGCATCGGTGGCTACAACCTGGGGTGGCCGCCCTCGATTCGAAGCTCCCACAGGGGATCCTCCGAAACTCGATGGTTTTGTTGTCGGCTCAGCCGGGAACGCGGGAACCGGAACTCCACGCCGAGCTGATCTGGCGAACCCTCCAACGTGACGAACCGGCCGTGTTTGTCTCGTTTGACGAACCACCGGTGTCGGTCATCGATCGATTTCTCGGCCTCGACTGGAACGTCCTGCCGTACCTCGAAGCCGGCGACCTCCACCTCTTGGATTGTTTTACGTATCGCGTGGAAGACCGCGATCGGATGTTCGACCGTATGAACCACTGGAACAGCCACCTCCATTCCGTCGCGGAGGACGTGATCACCGCCGTTAGAGATCCGAGCAATATCGGTGAGCTCGAAAATCGTCTCGATGACTGCCTCGAATCGCTCGGGATGGTCGACACAGGGATCGTTGTGGTCGATTCACTGACCGAGTTCGGCTCCCTCGTTCAACCGGTCCGTGCGTACAACTTCGTCAAGGATGTTCGCGCTGATATCTGCAAGGGACGCTTCGTGCCGGTGTTCGCAGGGGCAACCTTTGTCGGAGACATGGAACAGTTTCCCCACGACCTCGAGTACATGGTCGACGGGATCGTCGACCTCGAACAGAACGCCGAGATCGTCGAGGACGCCCTGATCAAACGGATGCGGGTTCGGAAAATGAACGGCGCCCTGACCTATCCGGAATGGACGGCCTACGAGTTCACGAGCGATCAGGGATTGGTGATGTTCGAACCACGCGATGAAGTGGCAGAAACGAACCAAGACGGGGGTTAGATTATCATGTTCGATAGCGGGGACGGGATCCTTAAATAATAAGGATAGGAATCACTCGCTTGGGGTCTGCGTCGACTGACGCCGCACTCCTGACATGCCGCCATCCCGACCCGTGCACGGTGCGTCAACCGGGTTCGAACCCCGGTACGGGTCATTGCGCCCCGCATGGAGGCGCGAAATAAGTATCCGTTGCGTGTTCCGCGTGTCTGGTACCCTCGCCCGGTTCCCGGGGCGAAATAATACCGGGAAACCAGCCACAACCCCCCACCACTTTCAACCCGTCCAGCCGCGCTCTCCATCATGAGGTGCCACCCTCGGGGCTGCCCACCATGGCTGCGCCCCACCCCTCCCCTGCTCCTACGATCTGCAAGCGACCGTGCTCGGTGTCGAGAACACAAAACCTATGCCGGAATCGAGTGGAGAGACCCATCGCCGTCGGTCGTGCGACGGCACGTCGGTTCTGAAAATCGGCCCGGTCGAACCCGACCGGACCGGGGAGGCTGCCCCCTGATACCCACCGCAGGGGGATCGGTGGGCTAGGTATTTTCCGCCCCTAGCCAGGCAACAGAATTATCGGGCTCGTGTGTATAGCCCTTTCGCCGAGCCCGGTGTCGGGTGCTCACCCGAGTCGGGTTATTGAAATACAGGGGCTCCTAACCACCGTCCAGCATGGGAGATCGGGCCCGCCGGGCGACCTTCTCGATTGCGGGGGCAACCCTTGGCGTGTACATCCTGATCATGGCCGGAGCCACGACCGCAATCACGGAGGCGGCCAATACCTGTTCGACCTGGCCAACCTGTAACGGTCAGTGGCTCGTCCCGCTCGACGACCCCCAGCTTCTCATTGCCTGGGGACATCGCGTCATCGCGTTCCTCGTCGCCGGGTTGGTCATCAGTGCCGTAATTTTCGGCTGGCGGGCATCCCAACAACGCCGGGTCAGGGGAGCCCTCGTGTTCGGCCTCGCCCTTTACCCGTTCCAAGCCGCCTTGGGAGCATATACCTCCGTCAATGGGCCGACCGCCGTCGCCTCCGGGATCCACCTGACGGTGGCGATGACGATCTTCGGGACGCTCGTTCTCGCCTTGACCTGGACGCTCAACGAGTTCAATGCGTCCACCGAAGCGCGGGCGGTTACCCGAACGGCAGAACCCTCGCGAGAACCAAACGAGCACCCCGGTTTCGACGGGCTATTCGGGACGCTCAGAGCCTACATCACGCTCACCAAACCCCGGCTCATGTGGCTGCTCTGTCTGGTGGCTGCCGCCGGGATGGCCCTCGCCGCGGGCCGGGAACTGACGCTCTCGACGGCCATCGCGACGCTCGTCGGTGGTGTTCTAGCGATCGGGGCGAGCGGTACCTTCAACCACGTCCTCGAACGAGACGTTGATCGACGCATGCAGCGCACGGCCGACCGACCCCTGGCCACCGACACCGTGGGGGTTCGAAGGGCGATGGCCTTCGGAACTCTCCTGGCGGTCGGCGCGGTGGCGACATTCTTCACCATTAACCTCCTGGCCGCTGTCCTCGGGTTGGCCGCCATCGCCTACTACTCCGTGATCTATACACTCGTTCTGAAGCCGAACACAGTCCAGAACACCGTCATTGGCGGGGTGGCGGGGTCGTTCCCGGCCGTGATCGGGGCCGCCGCAGCGACGAATACGATCGGCCTGCCGGCCTTGCTGCTCGCGGGCGTGATCTTTCTCTGGACGCCGGCCCATTTCTACAACCTCGCGCTCGCTTACCAGGAGGACTACGAACGGGGCGGCTTCCCGATGATGCCCGTCGTCAAGGGGGAGGCGACCACCTACCGACACATCCTACTCTATTTAGCGGCCACGTTGATCGCCACGGCGCTGCTTTCGGCTGTCGGCGGGCTCGGGCCGCTGTACGCCCTCGTGAGCGTGGTGTTCGGGGCGGTCTTCCTCTGGATGGTCGTGCGGTTGCACCTGGATCGCACGCGACGGGCGGCGCTCCGATCATTCCATGCGTCGAACGCGTATCTCGGAGCCGTCCTCCTCGCGATCGTCATCGACGCCCTCGCCGTATGACCGCCGTTTCAACGCGGGCCAGGCGCTTACTCCCTGGACGAACGGAAGCCCTCTGGTGGGCCCTGCTCCTCAACGTCGAGATGCTCTTGGTCGCGGTATACGTTCTGGTCGCAGAGGTAACGATCACCGCTCCGCGCTTCCTGGTCTACCCGTTTGTTTGGATCAACCTAGGGATCTGGGCGGTTGCGGCCGTGAGGCCGACGCCCCGAACCGACCGCATCATCCGGATCGGGATCGCCATCGGTGCCGGGTACTTCGTGCTGCTGGCGGTGATCGGGGGCTTGATCGGATTCGATCCGATCCAGCCGGGGTTCAGAATCGCCTGGAATCTCCCGCCGGGCTGGGGACCGGCGATTCTCTACCAGGGCGCACTCATCCGGCTCGCGATCGTCCCGTACAAACTCATCGGTTATTTGGCGTTGGCCTATTTGGTCTATACGACCGTCCTCGATGCCGCCGGTTCGGCCTGGACGGGTGTCGTCGGCCTGTTCTCCTGCGTGAGCTGTGCGTGGCCGGTAGTCGGGACGGTGGTCACCGGGATCTTCGGGAGTTCATCGGCCGTGGCCGCGGTGGCGACGAATCAACCCTACGGGGTCTCGACGGCGGTGTTCGTCTCGGCAGTTGCCCTGCTCGTCTGGCGCCCCCTTACGTCATAAGACCGGTAATCCATGGATGCGCTCGCTGCCGATGGACTGTCCAAATCCTATGGTAAGACGCACGCACTCGTCGATGTCTCGGTATCGGTTGGGACGGGCGAGGTCTTCGCACTCGTCGGGCCGAACGGGGCGGGAAAAACGACGTTCGTTCGGTGTCTGACCGGAACCACCGCGCCGGATACGGGGAGCGTTCGACTCCTCGAGTCAGCACCACGCCGGGTCGACAAACACCGCATCGGTCTGCTCCCGCAGTCGTTCAACCCCCCGGATCGGCTCACTTCGCAGGAACTGCTTTCCTATTATGGGGGGCTATATCGGAGCGCTCGATCAGCCGATTCCGTCCTGGAGGCGGTGGGCGTGGCAGAAAGCGCTGATACCCGATATGACCGACTCTCGGGCGGGCAGCAACGTCGAGTTTGCGTTGGGGCGGCGCTTGTCAACGACCCCGAGGTACTCTTCCTCGATGAACCCACGACCGGGATCGATCCGGCGGGTCGCCGGGAGGTCTGGTCCATCATCGAAGGCTTGGCCGAAGGTGGAGCGACCGTCTTCCTGACGACCCACTACATGGAGGAAGCCGCTCGACTCGCTGATCGAGTGGGAATTATCGTCGATGGTGAGCTAGTCATTACCGACACGCCAGCCAGTATCGTCGCGCAACACGGGGGTGACAGTCGTCTCCAAGTCACCACTACCGATCCCGTGAATCTCCCAGGTCGATCGGTCGAAGCGGTCGACGACGGCGTCGTGATCCACGGCATTACGCCCCCGGAGATAGCCGAGGTGGTCCAGGAATTAGAGGCGGAACATGTCGATTACGGGGCTCTCGCGTGGCGCGAACCAGACCTCGAGACGGCCTATCTCGAACTGACCGATGAGACCGTTTCGGTCTCGGGTGAAGATCCATGAGCCGGATCGGACGGGTCCAGGCGGAGTTTCGGGCCGCCTCGGCGTCGTTCATCCGCCGCCGGACTGCGGTCTTTTTCACGTTCTTTTTCCCGGCTATTCTCATCGTCATCTTCGGCGCGCTCGTCGGAACCCAAGCTGGTGGGTTGTTTGCAGAGCCACCTGCCTATTACGTACCGGGCTATCTGGCGGTGGTCGTTCTCTTCACGCCCCTCTCGCGGGTATCGAGCAGCGTGACCCGCCACCGGGAAGGACGACGGTTCGAAAAACTCGCGACCACACCGCTGACACCTGGTGAATGGCTCTTCGCCCAAACGCTCGTCAACGTCGTCCTCGTCGGGATTGCATCGATTCTCGTTGTCGGCCTCGTCACCCTCTTGACGCCCGCCCGATTTCTGCTCTCGCCCGCCTTACTCCCCTTCGTCGGCCTGGGCGTCGCCCTGTTCTGTGGGGTCGGGGCCCTTATCGGGCGGGGGGCCGGCTCACAGGACGGCGCTATCGCCGCCAGCAATGGGATCGGCTTGCCCCTGCTCTTCCTCTCGGAGACGTTCGTACCACCGGACCTGCTTCCAGACTGGTTTCAGCCAGTCGTCAACCTTTCGCCGTTAACCTACTTCGCCCGTGGGAGCAGGGCGGCGATCATGGGAGGAGACTGGGCGATCCCTTTCGTGATAACGGGAGTGCTGGCGGTGATCGTCTTCGCGGCTGGCGCGAGGGCCCTTCCATGGCGAACCTGACGGCTGAATCCATGGTGCGAGCTATCGCTCCAATTGCCGATGCTCGGCTACTCGTTGTGATCGTATTGGTTGGCTCGCTCGCCGGGTGCAGCTCAATGAGACCAGTATCGACGGAACAGCCAAGACCATCGATTACTCCCGCGCCGGTCCCGACGGAGCCCGCCGATCCGACGCCGATTCTCGAGCTCGCACCCGGGCTTACCGCCCGAGGCGTCGTCGATCCATTGGCCTTGGCCGCCGCCCATGAAACGGCGCTCTCCTCGCGTTCCGAAACCGTCCGTCTTCGGCGAGTGGTCACGTATGCCAACGGCGAGCTGCGTTCGGAACGGACCCAAGTGACGAAAGTGAACGCGAACCGGAGCCGGTTTTATACGGCCATTACCGTTGATGGCTCTTATCCGCCGTTTTTCGGGGATCGCCTCGAATTCTACACGGACGGCGAGACGTTGATCCAGGCCACGATCATGCCGAACCGGTCCAGCTTCTTCCGAATCCCGCTTGAGCGCTATCGAGAGCAAAACAGCATTGAGAACGTGATCTCGTCGCCCGACGCCGGCCAGGTGTTCCTGCTGTTCGCAACTGTGGAGACTAGGGTCGTCGCACGGGTCGAGCGACCAGGTCGAATGCAGTATCGCCTCCGCTCGACGCGCCTCGTTCGGCCCGGGACGCTTGCCGAAGCAGAAGACGTTGATGACCCCCACAACGTTTCGTTGACGGCGGTCGTCGACGAACGCGGGATTCTCCTCGAGTTCACCCTCCGCTACGACGCGACGATCGACGGCAGGCCGGTCACTGTCATCTCGTCGGGGTCCCACTCGGCCATCGGGGGGACGACCGTCCCCCGACCGAACTGGCTCGAATTGGCCCGGAATCAGACGGATCAACCGGCTACAGCGGGGTTATCAGCCCAGGGATAGAACTCATTTGTATGGTCCGGGCTGGTCTAGTCACCCTTGTGGTCCTCCTCATTCTATTGACGGGGTGCGGGGGGACCCTGGATCAGGGAAGCCGACCAGCGGTAACAATCAGCGCGGCACCGATTCCGACTGAAAAGCCGGCCTCGACACCACGTCCGCTAGTGGCACCGGGCGTCGATTCGACCGGCATCGTCGATCCCCTCGAACTTTCTGAGGCACACGAACGGTATCTCCGAAACCGCTCAGAGACGGTTCACCTGACCCGGACCAACCGCTATCAGAACGGCTCGCTCAGGGATCGAACGGTGCAGGTGACGAAAGTCACCCCGGACCGTGATCGGTTCTATACGATCGTCTCAGTAAATGGGCCGAAAGCCCGATTCTTCGGTGCCGGGGGTCGGGGAGAATACTGGTCAGATGGCGATCGCCTCTTGCAACGTCTTGTTCGTCAGAACCAATCCGCCTATGGCGTCGTCGAACCAGAGGACTACAACCCCCAGTTGTCCCAGCCGCTGATCCCTTCCCCCGGCGGCGGACAGGTCTACTTCCTCTCGACACTCGGAACCTTCGACCTTACCAACCAATTTACCCGAAACGGGACCGTTTACTACCGGCTCAAACTGCGGGAGATCACTCAGCCCGACGCCCTCGCCGCCTCGGAAAGCGTGTATCGACCGCGTAACGTCTCACTCATCCTCCTGATCGATCAAAACGGAGTGCTTCGGCGGTTCGTCCTCAGCTACACGGCCGTTCAGGGCGGGACCACGCTGGACGTTCGGCTCACAGGCGAACACAAACACATCGGTACGACCAGCGTCGTCCGGCCGACCTGGTACCTGCGCGCGATCAACGAGACCGGGTAAGACCTACCCCTGGCCGACGAGCCGTTCTTCGCCCTCCCAGTACTGTTGGCGAAGTTGGTACTTCTGGACCTTCCCGGTGGCCGTCTCCGGGAGGTCGTCAACGAACTCGATGCGGCGCGGGATCTTGTAGCCCGCCATCTGATCGCGACAGAAGCCTTCGATATCCTCGGCTGAAACGTTGGCGCCCGGTTTCTTGACCACGAGGGCCGTGACCATTTCTCCCCACTCCTCGCTCGGCGTAGGGATGACGGCCGCCTTCTGAATCCCCGGGTGGTCGTAGAGCACGTCCTCGACCTCGATCGACGAGACGTTTTCGCCCCCCGAGATGATGATATCCTTCTTGCGATCCTGGATGGAGATCATGCCGTTCTCGTCCCAGGTCGCGAGGTCACCAGAATGGAAGTAGCCCGGTTTACGATCGTTGAACGCCTCGTGGGTGGCCTCCGGCTTGTTGAGATACCGGTCCATCACCTGGTTCCCCTTGACCACGACCTCGCCGATGGTTTCGTCGTCGCGAGGGACGTCGTTGCCATCCTCATCCACCACCCGAAGGTCCGTCGCGAGGGTCTCGAAGCCCTGCTTGATCTTCAGCTCGCGACCCTCGGTCCGCAGTCGGCGGGGCGAGTTCGAGGTGGTGATGATGGGAGCCGTCTCCGTCAGGCCGTAAATGTGGATGACTCGCCAGCCGAAGTCGTCCTCGACGGTGTTGATCGTGGCCGTCGCCGGGGCGCTACCGGCGGTTGCGATCCGGACATCGCGGTCGCCGGTGGTCTCTGGCTCATGTTCCTCGTAAAACTGGCTGAGGTGGTTGATGACGGTTGGGGCGCCACACATGAAGGTGACGTCGTAGTTCCGGACACGCTCGAACGTGGGGCCGGGTTCGAAGTTCCGCTGGCAGATGTGGGTCCCTCCCGTCCCGGTGATGGCGTAGGTGTGCCCCCACCCGTTGCAGTGGAACATCGGGAGTGTCCACAGGTAAGTGTCGTCATCCTGGATCTCCATGTGCTGGTTGAGCACGAGGGCGTGCCAGTGCTCCGTCCGGTGTGTGCGAACGACGCCCTTGGGATCGCCCGTCGTCCCCGAGGTATAATTGATCGTGGCATCGTCGTCTTCCGACATGTCGGGTCGGTCGGGCTGGGCGGTGGACTGCCCCTCGAGGAGGTTCATGTAGTCCCACCACTCGCCGTCGATCTTGTCAGCGCCATAGCCGATGAAGTGATCGACGTCGACATTGTCACGGATCTTCTGGATCTTCTCTGCGTAGGCCCAGTCGGCGATGACGGTGTTCGCCTCGCAGTCGTTGAGGATGTATTCGTAATCTTCCGGCGTCAGCCGATAGTTCATCGGGACGTTCACGACACCGATCTGGTTTGTGGCGTAGAGGACTTCGAGGAAATAATGGGTATTCGGCGAGAGCAACGCTACCTTGTCGCCTTCCCCGATTTCCCAATCGAGCAGAGCGTTCGAGAGCTGATTGACCCGATCTGCGAACTCGGCGTAGGTGTATTCTGTGCCGTCATCCGCGACAACCCCCACCACGTCATCGTAGAGGTCGACGGCGCGATCCAGGAAGTCCGTCGTGAGCATTTCGACCTTCATGATCGTTCACCGGACACGTTGATGGTATGCGTATGGTTCGGAATAATAGTTTTTGATGTAGTTGGATACGTGTCTGTCTCTCCGCGGGTAAACTGAACTCGGTGCGGATTTCGGCTGAGGGCGTCGTACCGGCGTCGCACCCCCTGCACAGGGCCTCACTTCTCGGAAGTGGGGCGCATTCCCGAGTCAAACTATAAATCAATCTGCGATCGTCTATCGGATCGGAGAACCCAACGAGGCTAGCGACCTGGTTGGCCAAACAATATGGAATTCAAGGGGAACCGATGAACTCGTGGGACTCCAGGACGGTTAGTGCACTGTTCGTGTTCGGCGGACTGATCTTCCTCGTGGTAACGGTCGGGTTCTTCTTGCAAATGGCGTGGGCGACGGCGCTGTGGCCGTGGCCGGACGGGCGGCTGTCTTACATTTTCATTTCTTCGATCACCGCGGCAATCGCCGCACCGATGATCTGGATCGGGTTGACACAGGAGTTCGGCGCCGCACGGGGCGGGGCGGTGAATCTGGGTATCACTGCCGGCGGGATGGCTGGCTATCTGTTACTCCTTTACGGGCGTATAGGGGAGCCCGAACTGTTGATCTCGGCCATGGCGGCGGCCGTATTCTTGGTGGCGAATGTGGTGATCTTCCGCTGGAGCAGTCAACAGCCGATCCGGGATCAGCGGGCGGTCCCAAGACTCGTCAGGGCCTCGTTTGGCGGGTTCACCGCGATCCTGCTTGCGGTGGGTAGTTTGCTGGTGCTACAGGCGCCCGTGGTGTTTCCATGGCCACTCCAACCGGCGTCGTCGGTGATGTTCGGATGTATCTTTCTGGGAGCAGCAAGCTACTTCGCGATCTCGCTCCGGTCGCCCTGGTGGCACAGTGCCAGGGGTCAATTGATCGGTTTTCTGGCGTACGACCTGGTCCTGATTGGGCCGTATCTGGCACATTTCGATTCCGTTCACCCAGCACACCGATTGAGCCTGATCCTGTACGTCGCGGTTCTGGTCTACAGCGGGGCACTTGCGGCGTATTACCTGTTCGTCAATGCTGGCACGCGATCGTGGCGGGTGGAGGGTATCGAGTGAGGCCAGGTAGCCGGAGATCGATGGTCCGGGATTGCCTACAGCCGGTGGCTCGGCCGGCTTCAGCTCCGCCTGGCCGATCCGTATTGTTGAGGCCGGTAGGGACTCTCAATTGAAAATCCGTCCCGGTCCTGGAGGGCGAACTACCGGACGATCGTCCAGCCGGTTCATTCCGCCCTATCCGGACGCTCACCACCTCCCGTTGTGGAGCAAATCGGCAGACGTGGTCGGGATCGAACCGTGGCAAATCTGGGGAAAATAAACGTTAGAAATAAGAGATATTATAATAGAACTAGCTGATGGAGGGCGTTACCTAATGTCAGCCGAGGACGATGTCACGCTAGAGGCACGATTGACCGAACGGGACTATTTTCGGCCCCCGGCGAAGTTCGTCGGGCAGGCGAACGTCTCGGACCCTGCCATCTACGATCGGTTTGATGACTTCCCAGGCGGCTTCGAGGAATACGCAGAACTCCTTGACTGGGACGAGCGGTGGGACCAGACCTTCGACGGGTCGGACCCGCCGTTCTTCAAGTGGTTCACCGGGGGGAAGCTGAACGCCTCGCATAACTGTATCGACCGCCACCTCGACGACCGGGGCAACCAGACCGCGCTGCTCTGGGAGGGTGAGGACGGTGAACGACGCAATATTACCTATCAGGACCTCTATCGCGAGGTCAACGAGATGGCCGCCGCCCTCGAGGACATCGGGGTCGAGGAGGACGACATCGTCACCCTCCATCTCCCGATGCTGCCGGCGCTCCCGATTACGATGCTGGCATGTGCCCGAATCGGCGCACCCCATTCGGAGGTGTTCGCCGGGTTCTCGGCACAGGCACTGGCCGAGCGGATCGACGATGCCGAATCGGACGTCGTTGTCACGGTCGATGGCTACTACCGACGCGGTGAACTCCTCGATCACAAGCAGAAGGCCGACCAGGCGGTCGAGATGGCCGACCACGACGTCGATACGGTGCTCGTCTGGGAGCGCCACGAGGGTGACCTCCACCCCGACGTCGACCTGGTGGAGGATCGCGACGTGCTCGTCTCCGATCTCCTCCACGACGAGGAACGACGGCGGGTCGAGCCCGTCTCCCGGGACGCCGAGGATATCCTTTTCCTGATGTACACTTCGGGCACGACCGGCAAGCCAAAGGGCGCCCAGCACCGGACCGGGGGCTACCTCTCCTATGTCACAGGCACGTCGAAATACGTCCTCGATATCAAGCCGGAGGACACCTACTGGTGTGCCGCGGACATCGGCTGGATCACCGGACACAGCTATATCGTCTACGGCCCGCTCGCCCTCGGCACCACGAGCGTCATGCGCGAGGGCGCCCCCGACTATCCGAACAAGGGTGTCACCTGGGAGATCGCCGAACGCTACGACGTCGATATCTTTCACACCTCGCCAACGGCCGTCCGTATGTACATGAAGTGGGGCGAGTCCTATCCCCAGGAGTACGACTTCGACTTCCGGCACATGACGACGGTCGGCGAGCCGATCCAACCGGAGGCCTGGCTCTGGTACTACAAATACATCGGCGGCGAGGACGCCGTCATCGTCGACACGTGGTGGCAGACCGAAACCGGCGGCCACCTCATCACCAACCTCCCCGCCCTCGAGGACGCCAAACCGGGCAGCGCCGGCAAGCCCTGCCCCGGGATCGAGCCGGCCATCGTTGACGATAACGGTGACCAGATCGAACCGGCGAGCGGGCGCGCCGGGAACCTCATCATCCAACGGCCCTGGCCGGGCATGCTCCAGACGGTCTATGGCGACGATGAGCGGTTTATCTCGACCTACTGGGAGGACTTCTCGGACACGAACTCCGACGACTGGCGCGACTGGAATTACAAGGCCGGCGACGGTGCCGTCCACGAGGAGGACGGCTACTGGCGGATCCTCGGCCGGCTGGACGACGTTATGAACGTCGCCGGCCACCGGCTCGGCACGATGGAGCTGGAGTCGGCGGTCGCCGAAGTCTCCGACGTGGCGGAAGCCGCGGTCGCCGCCCGTGAGGACTCCGAGAAGGGCCACGTCCCGGACGTCTACGTGACGCTCCGCGAGGGCGTCGAGGCGACCGATGCCGTCAAGCAGCGGATCGTGCAGGCCGTCGAGGACGAGATCGGGCCGTTCGCGCGGCCGGCGAACGTGTTCTTCGTTGACGATCTCCCGAAGACGCGGTCGGGCAAGATCATGCGACGGCTCCTCGAGAACATCTCCAACAGCGAGGACCTCGGCGACACGACGACGCTTCGCGATCCGTCAGTCCCCGAGGACATCCGTCAGCAGGTCCAAGGCGACTGAGGACCCCGGTTTTCCCGTTTTTCAGGCGACGCTGAGGGTCTCCTGGTAGGAACCCCATTCGGCCTCGAAGACACCCATGATCTCGCCCATGGTCGCATAGGCCTTGACCGCATCCAGGATCGGATACATCGTGTTGTCGCCGTTCCGAGCGGCCTCGCGAACGGCATCAAGTGCCGCCTCGACAGCGGCGTCGTCGCGGTCGGCCTTGACCGACTCGAGCCGCTCGAGCTGTCGTTCCCGGGCTGCCTCCTCGTCGACGTGGAGGAGGTCGATGTCCTCCTCCTCATCGAGGCTGTACTCGTTCACGCCGACAATGGTCTCCTCGCCCTTCTCGACGCGGTTCTGGTACTCGTAGGCGGAGTCCTGAATTTCCCGCTGGAAGAAGCCTTCATTGATTCCACGAAGAACGCCATCCCGCATCGAGCCGTCGCCCATGTCACGGATGGCCCGGATGTAGTCCAGCGCCTCGGCCTCGATCTCGTCGGTAAGCGATTCGATCGCGAAGCTGCCGCCCATCGGGTCGATGATGTCGGCCGCCCCGGACTCCTCGGCGATGATCTGCTGGGTCCGCAGCGCGACCCGCACCGCCTCCTCCGAGGGGAGGGCGAGCGCCTCGTCGTAGCTATTGGTGTGGAGACTCTGCGTCCCGCCCAGAACGGCCGCGAGGGCCTGGAGGGTGACCCGCACGATGTTGTTGAGGGGCTGTTGAGCCGTGAGCGAGGCCCCCGCCGTCTGCGTGTGGAACTTCATTCGCCGGGAGGCAGGGTCCTCAGCGTCGTACCAGTCGGCCATCAGCCGCGACCAGATCCGCCGGCCCGCGCGGAACTTCGCGACCTCCTCGAAGATCGAGTTGTGGCAGTTGAAGAAAAACGACAACCGCGGGGCGAACTCGTCGACGTCCAGGCCACGGTCCATGGCATCCTCGACGTAGCCGAAACCGTCGGCGAGCGTGAAGGCGAGCTCCTCGACGGCGGTCGAGCCGGCCTCGCGGATGTGGTAGCCGGAGATCGACACCGGGTGAATCTTCGGCGTTTCCTCGGTGGCGAACTCGATCGTGTCGGTGACGAGCTTGAGCGAGGGTTCGGGGGGCACGACCCACTCCTTTTGGGCGATGAACTCCTTGAACATGTCGTTCTGAAAGGTTCCCCGGATCTGGTCCCGGGGGACGCCCTGCTGGTCGGCGAGGGCGACGTACATCGCGAAGATCACTGGCGCGCTTGGATTGATGGTGAAGCTGGTTGAGACCCCCCCGAGATCGATCCCGTCGAAGAGGACCTCCATGTCACGGAGGGTATCGACGGCGACACCCTCCTTACCGACCTCCCCGAGGGCCATGGAATCGTCGGAGTCGATGCCCATCAGGCTCGGCATGTCGAACGCGGTAGAAAGGCCGGTTTCCCCCTCGTCGATCAGGTAGTGAAACCGCTCGTTCGTCTCCTCGGCCGTCCCGAACCCCGAGAACTGCCGCATCGTCCAGAGTCGGCCGCGATACATCGTGGGATAGACACCGCGGGTGTAGGGTGGGTCGCCTGGGAAGCCGAGGTCCTCCTCGAAGTCGATATCGTCGATGTCCTCGGGGGTATACAGGTCCTCCACCTCGAGGTTCGAGACGGTGGCGAAACGGTCCTGGCGCTCACCGTGGGCATCGACGACTGGATCGAGGGTTTCCTGCTCCCAGTCGGCCCGGGAATCCCGGATCCGATCGAGCTCGTCGGGATCGAACATAGCCGTACGAGGGGGCGCGGTTCAATAAATGGTTCCGTCGTGGCCCGAACGCACTACTGGAGGCGTTTGATCGTCTCGACGAGGGGGTGGCGAGCGTAGTCCACGACGGCGATGTCGTCCAGGGTCTCGAGACCCTCCTTCTCGGCCGTTCGCGCCATGCCGAGCTGGACGGGTTCGTCGACGACGATGACGTAGGCGTCCATCTCCTCGATCCCGAGCCGGTCGGCGGCCAGGACCCGGTGATGGCCATCGGCGAGAAGGAGTTCCGTCGGGGTGTCGATCACGACGAGAGGCTCGGCCAGCCCTCGCTCGAGCTCGTAGGTCCGCCCTTCTAGCTCGTCGGCGTAGACCTTCGACTGGGTCGGTGTGAGGTCCGCCAATCGAACCCGACGACGTTCTTGCCGGACGTCGATGTCGTGAATCCCTTCCAAGGTGCGCATGAGCTTGCCGACCTTTTCGGGCGTCGCCCGCTCGATCTGGCCACGGATCACGTCAGCGTTCGAGATGATCCCGACGAGGTTGCCAGCGTCGTCGACGACCGGGAGCTTCTGAATGCCGGACCGGAGGATGACCCGGGCCGCATCCGTGACCTCCATCTCCGGGTGGGCGACGATGAGATCCTGACTCATCACCTTGAAGATGGGATCGGCATCGTCGGCGAGGAGGAGATCGCGGGCGCTGACGAACCCCTCCACTCGTCGTCCGTCGGTGACGGGAAATCCATCGTGGCCGGAATCGGCGATCCGCTGGGCCACCTCCGCGACGGTATCGTCGGGCGAGACGGTCTCGACATCACGCGTCATGTAGTCTTTGACCGGAATGGACCGGCCCTCATGGGTGGCGTCTGCGGCATCGCTTTGAACGTTCACGGGTGTTGGTAGGGGTAATGCAGGCGCCGTAATTAACCTGTGCGATTCAGGAAGTCGCCGACGCGATGGCGGTCGATTTGCCCGCCTATTCCGCCGTCGTTCCCTGATCCGAGCCCGACTCGTTCGGTTCGAACGCCCGCTGGAGGCCGACCACCTCGAAGAACCGGTTAGTGATCACGTCCTCGACGACGGATTCGAGCTGGCCGTCGATCTCGTCGTCGTGGATGTCCCCGAGGATTCCGAGGGGGATCTGTGCGCCCGCCATGTCGGTGTGCCCGCCGGCACTACCGATCCGATCGAAGGCCTCTCGCATGGTTTCGCCGATATCCAGGTCCGATCCCCGCGTCCTGGCCGAAGCGTAGACCGTTCCGTCCTTGATGCCATAGACCACGGTCGTGGTAACACCCTCCATTCCGAGAAGGTGATCGGCGGCCTGGGCCAGTGAATCCCGTTGTGCGATCGAACCGACCCCGGACAGGACCACCGAGTTGTGCTGGATCCGGTTTCGAATGGCCTCGGCGATCGTGTCGAGGGTTGCCCCGCTAATCGAGGGGCTTTCGATCCGTTCGAGCACGACGTCATCGGCAAAGGGGAGCAGGAAGGCGGCCGCCTGGAAATCGGCTTCCGTGATCTCTCTGCCGAAGTCCTTGGTGTCGACGCGAATCCCGAAGAGCAGCGCGGTCGCTACCTGAGGCGTGACGGGGATGTCGAGCTGTCTGAAGTAGTCGGCCATGAGGGTGCTCGTCGCGCCGACATCGCTCCGGAGGTCGATGAAGCCGGCGTCGACGGCCTCCCGCGGCGGGTGGTGATCGATCACGATGTCGACCGCGGTGTCGAGGGGGAGTTGATCGTTGACGCCCGGCCGTGAGTGGTCAACGAGGGCGATCGCGTCGAACTCGTCGGGGTCGTACTCGTCGGTATCGAGATTTTCGATCTGGATATCGAGGAGGTTGACCATGGCCCGGTTTTCCTGGTGAGTGATTTGACCGAAGAAATACGCGTCGGCGTCCACCCCGCGGGCCCGGGCCAGATCCCGGAGGGCGATGGCGCTCCCGATCGCGTCAGGATCGGGGTTGTCGTGCGTGAAGACGCCGAGATGGCCATCGACCGATCGAAGCGCCCGAATGAGCCCACTGAGCCGCTCGCCAACGGACCCCTCGAGGTTCTGGAGGAGGCTCGAGGCAATGGCGGCGCCCGGGTCGACGATCCGTGCGTCGAGGTCCTCGAGGGCCGATCGGGTGGCACTGTCGGCGTCCAAGCCCGTATAGACGATGAGGGTCGCGGCCGGGAACTCCTCGTGGGCGATCGTGGCGGCCGATCGATTGGTTTCAGGGTCGTCACTCGCGACGAAGATCACCTCGGCCGGGCCATGGGTTCGGACCACCTCTGGGTCGGTCGGGTCTCCCAGTTCGGCATCGATGCCCGCCTCCCGGAGGATTTCCACTCGCTCCGGCTCGCTCTCGACAACGAGCCAGGGGGCGCCGACGACCTGGACGACCTCGCGGCCGACCTGCCCGCAGCCAAGCATCAGCCGGCCATCCATATCCCGGAAATCAACAGCCGGCCGGTAAAACCTACCGTCATCGGTCACATCCCCAAAACAAGTTATCACGTAGGATATCACGCTAATCACCGCCGTCGAATAGTTACTTACCCGAGTATCGTCGATCGATTAATGGGGAATATAGGCAGTCCGACCCGGGACCGTCGATTCTTGATTTCGATAACGACGAGGGCAGCTATAAAACCGTCACGGCCCGATACGGTGACGAGACGTGCGCATGCCGGACAAGCGAACTCTCGGGACCGGCTACCTCGTTGGGACCGGGATAACCCTCACGAGCGTCCTTTTCATCCGCCTCTTCGCGAGCGGTTTACTCGGCAGTGCAAGCGGACTCGAGACCGTCTCAGGCGTGTTCCTCTCGCTCTGTCTCGCCTACGCAGGCCTCTGGCTGGACCGGACCGACCTCGAGAACACTCGCGTCTGGACCATCGCGCAGTGGAGTGCCGCCGGCCTCGCGATCCTGATGGCCCTCAGCCTAGCTCTCCTGCTGTCGACCCGGTTTCCCACCGGGAGCACGGGAGGGTCGACCCTCCTCACGAACGTCGCCGCCGGCGGCGTGTCCGGCGTCCTCGTGGGAACCGTTACCGAACTCCGTGACGAACAGCAGCGGACGGCCGAGCTGAACCGCCGAAACCTGGTCTTGAATCGGGTGCTCCGACACAACATCCGGAACGAAACCAACATCATTCTCGGCTATGCTGACAACCTCGCAGAGGATCTAGACGGCGATCACGCAAACGACGCCCAACTCATCCGCGGAAAGGCCAGAAACGTCGCACGGCTCGGGAAGAAGGCTCGGCAAATCGAAAAAGCGCTCGCCACAGACCGCGAACGGTTTGCGGTCAACGTCGAAGCCCTCGCCACCGAGGCCATCGAATCGCTTCGGACGGACCATCCAGAGGTGACCCTGACCACATCGATCCCGGACGCCGTCTGGGTGAGGGCGGACAACATGCTGTCGGTCGTTATCGAAAACCTCCTCGAAAACGCGGCGGAGCACTCCAGCGAACACGTCGAAATCGATTTGATGGTCGAGGAAACCGACGATACCGTCCTGATCGTTGTCTCGGACACCGGCCCCGGCATTCCACCCCAGGAGATGAAGTCGCTCGAGACCGAGGAGACCGAACTCGACCATGGGAGCGGCCTCGGATTGCGATTGGTCCAGTGGCTGGTCGACCACTACGATGGGTGGATCGAGTTTGCCGAGCGGAAACCTCGAGGAACGGTCGTCACGATCGGACTCCCCCGGACGACCCCACCGGACAGCCCGGTCGGGTGACGCTCGTCTGACTGAATTACTTGTCCCCCAGGCTCGTGGCTCAGCCAACGATGGAACAGATACGGGTCACCTTTAGCGACGAAACGATGGACGCGTTGGAGCGGTACACCTACGAACGCCATCGGGGCGACCGGGACGCCGCCGTTCAGGACCTCCTGAACCGCTGGCTCCACCAGCGCAACTGACCATCCGGGTGGGCCGGCCCATCCCGGAGTTCTTTACTGTCAACGCTTCATCCGGTCACGTAGGCGGGACCCTCCCGTGACCAATGACTGATTCGGCTGATCGATGGTTAAACGCTGTCGGGATCTTCCTCGTGCTCGCGGTTCTGATCGGGCTCGGAATCGTCTTGTTAGCGGGGGCCAACCTCGGACCTGGCGCAAGCCCGCAGCCCCCCTCGGTCAACTGGACGCTCGAGCGGGTCTCTGAGGAGACGGTTCGGATCACGCATAGCGGCGGTGAGCCGGTCGAGGCCGCCGACCTGATCGTGACGGTCGAGAGTTTCACCCGCCGGACGGACTGGGAGGGCACGGTCACCGAAGGGGAATCGACGCTGATCAAGGCCTCGGAGGGGCAGGTCGTCCGTCTCTACTGGGATCCTGACGATCGCGGGGCCCGAGCGCTGCTGCAGACCTGGACCGTCTGATCAGGCGAATAACACGTTCGCGGCCTGGACGGCGGTTTCGGCGACGGGCTGGAACAGGGGTAGGAGGACCACCGTGCCGATGGCCGCGACGAGCAGGGCCACGTAGAGGCCCGTCGGGTAGCCATCGACCGTGAGGTCCCCGGCCGGCTCCTCGATCCAGAGCGCCTTGACCACCCGCGAGTAGTAGTACAGGCTGAGCGCCGAGTTGACCGCACCGACGGCCGCGAGCCACCAGAAACCGGCGCCGACGGCGCCGAGGAACAGGAAGTACTTCGAGATGAACCCACCCCCGATCGGGAGGCCCGCGAGTGAGAACATGAAGATCGTCATCGCGACGCTCGCCACCGGTGCTTGCGTGGCGAGTCCGTTGTAGTCCTCGAAGGTCCGGCCGATGCCCCAGTACTCGACGAGAGCGACGAACAGGAAGGCGCCGGTGTTCATGAACCCGTAGACGAGGAGGTGCATCATGCTCGCCCCGAGCACGATCGAGTCGTTCCCCCCGGTCAGGGCCGCGAGGCCGATCAGGGCGTACCCCGCGTGGCCGATCGAAGAGTACGCGAGCATCCGCTTGACCCGGTCTTGGGTGGCGGCTGCGAAGTTGCCGAGCGTCATCGTGACGACGGCCAGGATCTGGACCGCGATCACCCAGTCGACACCCATCCCCGCGAGGTCGGCGATCGGGAAGGCCTCGACGAAGACCCGGAAGGCTAGGACGAAACCCGCCGCCTTCGACGCGGAGGAGATGAGCGCGCTGATCGGGGCCGGTGCCCCCTCGTAGGCCTCCGGCGCCCAGAAGTGGAACGGGACGCTCGCGGTCTTGAAGGCGAACCCACCGAGGACCATCAGCACGCCGACGCCGAGCAAACCGGCGAAGGCCGAGGCATCGGCGACCGCGGCGGCCACGTCGGCGAGCATGAGCGACCCGGTGGCGCCATAGACGAGGCTGATCCCGTAGGCGAAGATCGCCGACGAGAGCGCCCCGATGAGGAAGTACTTGAGGCCGGCCTCGACGCTCCCCTGGTCGCGTTTGAGGAACGACACCAGCGCATACGACGGGAGTGATGCGAGCTCGAGGGCGACGAATGCCGTCGCGAGGCTGTTCGCACTCGCCATGAGCGTCATCCCGAGGGCAGCCATCAGCACGAGGCCGTAATACTCGGCCTGGTATTCGTGGCCGCGGAGGTAGTCGTAGCTCGCGACCGAGACCATCGCGACGACCGAGGCGATGACGAACGTGAAGAACAACGACATGCCGTCGACGACGATCTGGCCGCCGATCGCCTCGAGTGGCCGTTCCAGGCCGACTCCTTCAGCGAGGAAGAACACGGTCACGCCGATCGTCGCGAGCGCGCCGATCGTGGTCAGTCCCGCGAGGACGTTCCGGTTATCGGATTCGGGATAGACGCTGTCGTAGGCGAGAACGGCCAGCGCGGTCAGCCCGAGGACGAGCTGCGGCGAGATGGCCGGGAGCTCGAACGCCGCCATTCAGGCACCACCCCCCACCATCGCGACGATGGGGTTCACCGCGTCGCGGATCATCCCGAAGAACAGGTCCGGGGCGACCCCCAACGCGACGATCAGCAGGATCGCCACGAGCAGCGGGAAGACGTCGTGAAACGCCGCCCGGCCCACGTCGTAGTCCGTGTCGACACGGTACTCGCCGAAGAGCGAGCGCTGCATGGCGAACAGCAGGTAGCCGGCCACGATGACGATCCCGAACATGGCGGCTGTCGTGTACACGACCGAGCCCGGGAACGCGTCGAACGACCCGAGGAAGACGAACAGCTCGCCCGCGAAGCCGGACATGAGGGGCAGCCCCATGTAGCCGAACGCTCCGGCGACGAACAGACCGGCCGTCAGTGGCATCCGGTCGGCCAGGCCCGAGAGGTCGCCCACCATCCGCGTGTGGGCGGCGTTGTAGATCACGCCGACGGCCATGAACATCAACCCTGACAACAGGCCATGGCTGATCATCTGGAAGGTCGCCCCGCCAAGCCCGTACGTCGAGTAGGCGACGAGGCCGAGGATGACGTAACCCATCGACGAGATCGACGAATAGGCGACGATCCGTTTGAGGTCCTGCTGTGCAAGGGCCAGCATGGCGCCATAAATCACGCTCGCGACCGCGATGAGGGCGATCGGCTGGGCCCAGGCCTGGGCCACGTCGGCAAGCATCGTGAAGTTGAACCGGAGCAGGGCGTAGGTCCCCATCTTCAACAGGACGCCCGCTAGGATCACGGAGCCGGGCGTCGGGGCCTCGACGTGGGCGTCCGGTAGCCAGGTGTGCAGCGGAACGATCGGGACCTTCACGCCGAAGCCGAAGAACATGGCGGCGAAGGCGGCCGCCTTGAGTGTCGGGCCGTCGATCCACCAGAAGGCATCGGGCGAGCCTGTGCGGAGCGCGTCGGCAATCTCGGGCAGATCGAACGACGTGACCTCGCCACCGAGGCCGAACACGAGGGCGATGAACCCGATGAACATCACCAGCGAGGCGACGTTGGTGTAGACGAAGAACTTGATCGCGGCGTATCGGCGGCGTGGGCCACCCCAGATGGCGATCATGAAGTACATCGGGATGAGCACCGCCTCCCAGAAGACGAACCAGACGAAGAAGTCGAGGGCGACGAAGACGCCGAGGAGTGCCGCCTCGATGAAGAGCATGAGCCCGTAGAACTGCGACTGGCGCTCGTCGACGGGGGTCCACGCGCTCAGGATCGCGAGCGTGGTGAGGATCGTGGTCAGGACGACCAACGGCAGGCTGATACCGTCCACGCCGACGTGCCACGAGAGGTCATACGCCCCAAGGGTGAGCCACGGCACCTGCGTCTCGTAGGCGAGCCGGCCGCCGAGGAGTGCGTTCCCCCGGCCGTCGAACCCGGCCCACATCCAGAGGCTGCCCAAAAGGGGAAGCCCGCTGATGGCGAGGGCGAGCTTGGGCGCCAGCCGGTCCGGTGTGAGGAGGACGGCCGCGGCACCGACGAGCGTGATCGCGAGGATCGCTTCGATCAGCATTCAGAACCACCCCCCGTAGATCCCGACGATGAGGATGAGGGCGACGAGCCCGAGCGTGAGCAGCGCCGCGTAGTTCGTGACGACGCCAGTCTGCAGCCGCTTGATGCGGCTCCCCGATAACAGGCTGATCGAGCTGGTGGCGTTCACGACCCCGTCGACGACGCCCTGGTCGAACTTGTCGGCCAGTCGGGCGAGTGGAAGGGTGACGCCCTCGGCCAGCCAGACCTGGTATTCGTCCTGGTAGTAGTTGTGGACGAGGAGCGTCTGGATCGACCCGAGCTTGGCCGTGTGTTCGGTCGGGTCGGGCACGTTGTAGAGCCGCCAGGCCAGGCCGGCCCCGACGAGGGCGACCGCTAGCGAGAGGACGGCCGGCCCGAGCGCCCCGAGGCTCGCGGCGTGGTAGCCGGCCACCCCTTCGAGGAGTTCGAGGTAATGGTGGGCGTTCGCCCCCTCGAAGCCCCCGTCGAGCCAGTCGTGGAGGAACGTGAGGTGGATGCCGGTGAGCTTCTCGACCGGGGCGAGGTTGATCACGCCCGCGACCGTCGCGAGCGTCCCGAGGACGACCAGTGGAAGCTTGATGTTCCACCGGACGGGATGCGGGTCCGCTGCCGTGTCCGTGCGAGGTTCGCCGTGGAAGGTGAGGAAGACCATCCGGAAGGTGTAAAACCCGGTGAAGAACACCGCGACGAGGCCGAAGGCGTAGGCGATCAGGAGCAGCGGATCGTTGAGGCCATGGATCAGCGTCTCGTAGAGCACCTCGTCCTTCGACCAGAAGCCGGCGAAGGGGAAGATGCCCGCGAGGGCGAGCGAGCCCGCAAGGAACGTGTAGTAGGTGACGGGCATCTTGTCCCGGAGCCCACCCATGTCCCACATGTTCTCGTTGTGGTGCATGGCTACGATGACCGACCCCGCGCCGAGGAAGAGTAGCGCCTTGAAGAAGGCGTGGGTCGTGAGGTGGAAGACGCCAGCGACGTAGCCACCGGCCCCGAGACCGAGCATGATGTAGCCGTACTGCGAGATGGTCGAGTAAGCGAGGACCTGCTTGATCTCGCGTTTGACGACGCCCATTGTCGCGGCGACGAGGGCGGTGAAACCGCCGATGAGGGCGATAATGCCCAGCGCAGTGGGTGAGAGGGCGTAGAAGCCGTACATCCGGGCGACGAGATAGACCCCGGCGGCCACCATCGTCGCTGCGTGGATGAGCGCGGAAACCGGAGTGGGGCCCTCCATGGCGTCGGGCAGCCATGTGTGGAGCGGGAACTGTGCGGATTTTCCGACGACGCCGCCGAGGACAGCCAGCCCGAGCAGCGTGATCGCGGTCTCGGGGGCGAGACCGAGGATTTGGTGGCCCTGGTTGAGCGCCTCTTCCGCCAGCACCGGAAACGAGCGCATGCCCTCGGTCTCGCCGGCGACGAACCGGCCGGTCCCGAAGGCGGCGAAGATGCCGACCGTCCCCACCAGGAAGAAGTAGTCGCCGAAGCGCGTGACGAGGAAGGCCTTCTTCGCGGCGCTCGATGGAGCGTCCTCTCTGAACCAGAACCCGATCAGGAGGTAGGAACACAGGCCGACGAGCTCGAAGAACATGAACGCCATCAGGAGGTTATCGGCGATGACGAAGGCGAGCATCGAGAACGAAAACAGCGACAGCTCGGCGTAGTAACGCGGGAGGCCGGTCTCTCCCTCGTCGTTCATATACCCCATCGAGAAGACGAAGACCATGAACGAGACGAGCGAGACGATGACCGCCATCAGCGCCGACAGGGGGTCGATCAGCACCCCGAGGTGGAGGCTGAAGGTCTCCTCGGCCGCTACCCACGAATAGAACACCTCGTTGTGATACTGGCCGGCACTCACCGGGAGCAGCAGCCACAGCGAGAGCAGCAAGGCGCCGCCGGTCGCGAGCGACCCCGGGATCGCCCCGCCCTTCGGGAGGATACGGGGGGCGCTGTGACCGATGATGAGGATGGCGACGAACGACGCGAACGGCAGCAGTGGGATCGCCGGAGCGAAGTCGAACGCCGACATCTTACCACCTCATCGTCACGGGTTTCGTCACGTCCACATCGTTGAAGTTGCGATACAGCACCAGGATGATTCCGATACCGATGGCGACCTCCGCCGCGGCGAGCGCCATCACGAACAGGCTGAACACCTGGCCCGTCAGATTTCCGAATAGGCGGGAAAACGCCACGAGGTTGATGTTGGCCGCATTGAGCATGAGCTCGACCGACATGAGGAAGATGAGGGCGTTCCGTCGGGTGAGGATGCCGAAGACGCCGATACAGAACACGGCGACGGAGAGCAGCACGTAGTAGCTCGTCGGGATCATTCCTCTTCACCTCCGGTCCGGAGGGCGGCGGCGACCTGGCCACCGACCCGACGTCGGGCGAGCATCACGGCGCCGACGAGGGCGGCCACGAGGACGATATCGATGATCTCGAAGGGTGCGAGGAACCCCTCGCTCGCGACATCACCCCCGGGCAGGTTGAATAAAGCGTAGCCGATCGAGGCAGTGATATTGACCCCGTCGGGAAAACCCACGACCTCCGGGAAGGTCGTCCGGAGGACCAAATAGGCCAGGACGACGAACAGCGCGATCGCGCCCACCCCCTTGGCGAGGTGTGGACCGAGCTTGAGGCGTGGCCGGCTCATGCGGCCGCTTCCCCCTCCCCGGTCCGGCGCGTCAACATGACGGCGAAGCTGATCAGGATAAGCACGCCGCCAACGTAGACGAGTACTTGCATCGCGGCGACGAACTCCGCGCGGAGCATGACGTAGTGGACGGCGACGCTCACGAGTGCCACCCCGAGCATGAGCGCAGCATGCCACACGTCACGGACGAGCACGACGCCGATACTGGCGCCGAGCGTGACGGCGGCGAAGAGCCCAAACGCCACTAACTCGTAAATTCCAGCCATTGAGCGACCCTTCAGGCGAAAGGCCTTTGAAGATTTCTAAATGCCACGCCGCGGTCCGACGATCCGTGTCGCGAAGCCGTCGCTTTTCGGGGGCGGACCAACGCGGGGAAGCCTCTACTGGTAGTCGACTTCGCCCTCACCCTCGCCGATCCACGCCCCGCGGTCGGGTTCTCTCGACGCGAGCGGGTCGATGTCCTTGTACCAGGGGACGTTCTTGAGTTGCTCCTTGTTGTAAACGAGGTCGTTCTTCGTATCGCCGGTGAACTCGAACTGCTGGGTGAGCAGGATCGCGTCGACCGGACAGACCTCCTCACACAGCCGGCAGTAGACGCACTGCCCGATGTGGAGGTTGTACTGCTCGCCGTTGCGCTCCTCGTCCATGACGATCTGGATGGTGTCGTTCGGACACACGTTCTCGCACTGACGACACCAGATACAGCGCTCCTGGCTGAACTTATGAACCCCGCGGAACCGGGGGCTCACCTCGGGGGCCTGGTCCGGATACTCGACGGTGAACGTCTCGCCGTCCAGCGCGTGGCGAAGCGTCGTGGTCATGGACTTGAGGACGCCGATCATGCGATCACCCCCACGATCACGGCGGTGAGAATGAGGTTGGCGAAGGCGAGGACGAGCATGCCCTTCCACCCGACCTCGAGGAATTGATCGGGGCGGAGCCGGGGCACCGCCGACCGCATCCACTGGGTGAACAGGAAGACGCTCCAAATCTTGATCGTGAACCAGATGAAGCCCGGCAGGATCGGCCCGGCCGGCCCGCCGAGGAAGATCGTCGCGATGATCGCCCCGCCGAGGAAGATGTGGAGGAACTCGCCGAGATAGAACAACACGAAGTAGACCGACCCGTATTCGGTTTGGTATCCGGCAACGATTTCGTTCGGGGCCTCCGGAATGTCGAAGGGGTTCCGGCCGATCTCCGCGAGGTTCGCCGCCATGAACAACGCGAAGGCGAACGGGTTGACGAACGCGAACCACGCGGGGATCGTGAACCCGCCGAGCGTGATCAGCGGCTCGGCCTGAACCGCGACGATCTCGGAAAGCCGGAGTGACCCGGCAAAGATCACGACCGAGGCGCCGGTGATGACGAGCGGGATCTCGTAGGCGAGGTTCATCGCCACCGCCCGGAGCGCGCCGATCATCGAATACTTGTTATTCGACGCGTAGCCGCCCATCACCAGGCCGAGGCTCGCGATCGACGCGACCGCGAAAACGTATGCCAGGCCGATCTCGGGGTCGGCGAGGTGGATCCCGCTCCCCATCGGGATAACCGCGAAGCCGAGCAGAGCGGAGAAGGGGAGGATCAGCGGCGCGAGATCGTAGGCCGGGCGGTCGGCTCCCTCTGGGATGATGAGTTCTTTCGAGAGTAGTCGAACGGCATCGGCGACGATGATCAGGAGGCCGAACGGCCCGACCCGGTTGACGGCGATCCGATCGGTGAACGAGGCAGTGATCTTCCGCTTGGCCCACGGCCCGGCCAGGGCGGAATAGACGAGCAGGACGTTCGCGATCAGGAAAGCCCCCAGAAAGCCGGCGATGAACTCGTACGGGACGGGCGGATTGGTGCCCCACCCGAGGAGGTTGCTGATCGCGTCGACGAGCGGAGTCGCGCTCTGCAGCGGGAACATCACCGGTCCACCTCACCGAGGATGACATCGAGGCTTCCGAGCGAGGCGATCAGGTCGGGGATGAGGTCGCCCTCGGCCATCTCGGGGAGGGCACTCAGGTTGACGAACGCCGGGCTGCGGATCTTGAACCGGGCGGGCTGCTGGGTCCCATCCGACCGGATGTAGATCCCGAGCTCGCCCTTCGCGCCTTCGACGCCGCGGTAGATCTCGGCATCGTATGGTGGCTTGATCGTCCGCGGAACGTTGGCCTGAATCTCGCGCTCGCCTTCGGGCCAATCCTCGAGGAGCTCGACGCATTGCTCGATGATCCGGGCCGACTGTTCGATCTCGCCCAAACGAACGAGCACCCGGGCGTAGTTGTCGCAGCCGTCCTCGGTCACGACCTCCCAGTCGAGGTTCTCGTAATACCCGTAGGGGTCATCCCGTCGGAGGTCGATATCGATGTCCGAGGCCCGGGCCACCGGTCCGGTCGCGCCGTAGTCCTTGGCAGTCTCCGTTGGAAGGACGCCCGTGTCGACGGTCCGAACCTGGAAGACCTCGTTCGAGGTCATCAGGCTGTGGTACTCGTCGAGGCGGTAGGGGACGTCGTCGAGGTAGTCGCGGATCTTCGAGAAGAACTCGTCGCGGGGTTCCGGGAGATCCCACGCGACGCCACCGAGCCGGAGGTAGTTGAACATCAACCGCTGGCCGGTCAGGTCCTCGAGGATGTTCTGGACGATCTCCCGGTCGCGGATCGCGTACATGAACGTCGCCGAGAAGTCGCCAGTCACGTCGAGGGCAAACGTCCCCACCCAGAGGAGGTGGGCCGCGATCCGTGAGAGCTCGCCGCCCATCGTCCGGATGACCTGGGCGTAGTCGGGCACCTCGATATCCGCGAGGTCTTCGGCCACCCGGGCGTAGGCCCACTCGTTGAGGAGGCCGGCCGAGGCGTAGTCCCACCGGTCCGGGTAGGGCATGATCTGGTACCGATAGTTCGAGTGCTCGCACATCTGCTCCTCACAGCGGTGAAGGTAGCCGATGTCCGGGTCGACGTCGACGACCTCCTCGCCGTCGAGCGTCGTCTTGATGTGCATCACCCCGTGGGTGGCCGGGTGGTGGGGGCCGATGTTGAGGAACATCGTGTCGGCCTCATCGGGGTGGCGGTGGTCCTCCCGGATCGGATTGGCGTGTTCGCGGAGGGTGACGACCTGGGGGCGGTCCTGGTCGTAATCCCGAGCGAGCGGGTGGCCCTGCCAGGTCTCGGGGAGCAGGATCCGACGGAGGTCGGGGTTCCCACGGTAGTCGATCCCGACGAGATCGTACGCCTCGCGCTCGTGCCACTCGGCCGTCCGGAAGACGGGTTCGGCCGACTCGTTCCAGGGCTCGTCCCGCGGTGAGGGGACGATCACGCTGAGCTCCTGGGTCGGGTCGTCGTACTTCTTCAGGTGATAGATGCTCTCATAGCGGTCTTCGTATTCCTGGGCGGTGAGCAGCGAGAGGTAGTCGAAACCGGCTTCCTCCTTCAGCGTCGTGAGGACGGCCTGAACCTCGTCCGGCCGGATCACGAATCCCTCGGCGTTGATGTGTTCCTCGCGGTCGACGACTTTGTCCCCAAGCAGGGCTTCGAGGGCGTCGTAATCCACCTCGCCGTCCGCGGTGACCCCGACTTCCCGCGGTTGTTGGAGGCTCATGGTGAATCCGCCCAGTTGTAGCGCATGACGAGGTCGTCCTGGTCGATCTCGTCAACGAGCTGTTCGATGACTTCGTCCGATTCGAGATCGCCGAACTTCTCGAGTTCATAGGGCTTGACAACCACCGGCGACGATTCACCGTTCGCGATTCGTTCCTGGAGTTTGACGATCCCATAGACGAGGGCCTCGGGTCGCGGCGGGCACCCGGGAACGTGGATGTCGACCGGGATGACCTCCTCGGCCCCCTTGACGACGTTGTAGCCCTCCTGGAACGGGCCGCCCGAGATCGTACACGAGCCCATCCCGACCACGAATTTCGGCTCGGGCATCTGGTCGTAGATCCGCTTCATCCGCGGGGCGAACTTCGAGACGATCGTGCCGGGGATGATGATCAGATCGGCTTGCCGAGGTGACGCCCGGGGGACGCCCGACCCGAACCGATCGAGGTCGTGCTTCACACCGAAGGTGTGCATCATCTCGATGCTGCAGCAGGCGATGCCGAACTGGAGGAGGAACATCGACGAGCCCCGTACCCAGTTCATGAACTTATCGAACTTCGTGAGGATGAAGGGCGAGGCACCCAGCGCCTCTCGCAACCGCGAGTTGAACCGGTCGTCAAGGCCCTCACCCATCCGGGTGTCCTGCGTTTTCGTGAGCGGATCGCCGCTTCTCGTGCCGGTCTCAGGGGGAGTTCTGTCGCTGCTCATTGTCGGGTTTCCGTACGCGTCCGTCGGGGGCTCCGGGCCCACTGCACTGCGCCGTTCCGCCAGGCCCAGACCAGCCCGACAACGAGGACGCCGATGAAGATCAACATGGGAACGAGCGCCGGGATCAGGCCGGACGTGCTGACCGCGTCGCGGTAGATGACCGTCCATGGGAAGATCAGGACGGTCTCGATGTCGAACACCACGAAGAGCAGGGCGACCATGTAGTACTGGATATTGAAGCGAATGCGAGTGTCGCCGGTCGGGATCTCACCGCTCTCGTATGTGGCGCTCTTTCCTTGTTCGGGGACCGACGGACGTAGGAGCCACGAGAGGACCATCATGCCCATCGGGATTCCGATCGCGACCAGGGTCAGCGCCCCGATAGCTAGCCATGGATTCATTCCGGTATCTCCGTGTTCGGCGAGTTAGGAGGCCTCCCCTATAAGCGTTGATTCTTTCCCCGTACGGGCGGAGTCAGGCGATTCTAGCGGGTCCCGATCAGGAGTCAGCGCTGGTCTTTGAACCCGGGCGTCCCCTGTTCGTGCAGCCGCCGGGAGGTCTGTGCGACGTCGTCCTGGCGCTCGGTGTGATGGTTAATCAGCCGCCGCCGAAGCTCCTCGTGCTGCCGGGCGAGCAGCTGCACGCACGACAGTGCCGCGTTATAGGACTTGCCCGCATCGACGGCGATGATCGGCGCGCCGAGTGGCATGCCGATGACCGAATCGACCGATTTCTCCTGAACGGGGACTCCGACAACCGGGAGTGGATAGGCGATCGAGGCCGTCATGTTGGGGAGGTCGGCCGACTTGCCGCCCGCCCCGGCGATAATAACCTCCAGACCGCGATCCTCGGCCGTCCGGGCGTAGGCCTCCATCAGCTCGGGAGTTCGGTGAGCCGACACCACGAATGTCTCGAAGGAAAACCGGGTGTCCGGCGGATCGTCGAAATCCGTCTGTTCGGCGAATCCGAGCGCGGTAAGGGCATCGTAGGCGCCCGGCCGGCCGTTGCCCATCATCACATCGAGGTCGGAATCCGAACCCATGATGATCCCGATATCGGGTGTCGAGGCGGGTTCGCGGTCCTGTGCAGCCTCGGCTTCTAACTGGTCGATCAGGTCCTGGAGCGGTTGGGAACGTGTCATACGTGGTTAGGTCTCGAACGTGAGCTTGTCCGATAGCCGCCGCGCGGTGTTGAGCAGGTCGGCCCGGGATTCAGAGGTCGTCGGCACTACCGTCACGTGACCCATCTTCCGGAGCGGCCGGACCTCTCGCTTACCGTACCAATGGAGGCTGGCGCCGGGCGTCTGGAAGACCGACCCGACACCGGTCAACGACGCTGGTGACGGCTCGGTCACGTCACCGAGCACGTTGGTCATCACGGTCGGATCACGATATCTCGTCGACCCGAGCGGATAGCCGACGACCGCCCGGACGTGCTGGGCGAACTGAGAGGTATAGGCACCCTCGATCGAGTAGTGACCGGAGTTGTGGGGTCGGGGGGCGATCTCGTTGACGAGGATCTCGCCTTCGGCCTCGAACAGTTCGATGCCGAAGACGCCCCGACCGGCCATCAACTCGAGGGCGTCCCGGGCGACGGATTGGGCTCGTTCTCGTACCGTATCGTCGGTTCTCGCCGGGACGATGGTCTCCCGGAGAATCTCCGCCTCGTGAATGTTTTCACCGGCGGGAAAGGTCGCCGTCTCACCCGCACCCCGGACGCCGATGACCGAGAGTTCACGGTCGAACTCGATCACCTGTTCGACGAGCATTGCACCCGGGGCGGCATCGAGGGCTGGATCCATGTCGGCTGCCTCGGCGATGAGGAAGTTGCCCCGACCGTCGTACCCACCGTGCCGGGCCTTCAGCATCACGGGGTAACCGAACTCGTCGATAGCCTCGCGAAGGTCGCCTCGCCCGTGCACCGCGTGAAACGCTGGTACCGGGATCCCAGCCTCGCTCAACCGTTGTTTCTCCACGAGCTTGTCCTGAGTCATGCGGAGGGATTCCGGAGCCGGGTGGACCGGGACGCCGGTACCGTCCGTGACTGTCTCGAGCGCATCGGGATCGACGAGCTCGATCTCGTAAGTCAGGAAATCCGACCGTTCGGCAACCGAACGGATGGTGTCGACATCGTCGAATTCCCCGACGATTTGCTCGCGGGCGACGGCCGAAGCCGGACACTCGGGCGTCGGATCGGAGACGATCACGTCGACCCCGAGCGGGCCGGCTGCCTCGGCGAGCATTCGGCCCAGCTGCCCGCCACCGATGACCCCAAGGGTTGGCGAAGACACGCCGACGCGCATCGTATCGCCGCCTGCGAGGCACGCTCGCATAAGGATTGCCAAGCCAGGACTACGCCAGATAACGGTCCTCGATGAAGAAGACGAACTCCAGCCGGAACTGCCGGCCTTCATAAGTGAGTTCGGTGTAGCCATCGAGCCGGCGTCGGAGCCCGTCCATACTCCCCTCGCTCGGACACTCTTCGACCCCCTGGCAGGTGATCACGACGGGTGGGTCTTCGCTTGCGAGCCAGGCCTCAAGCCCACCGGGTGTCGCGGTGCTGTTGACCGTGGCTTCGGAGAGTTCGAGGTACCACGGCAGGGGGAGTCGGTTGTACCATTCGCCGTCGGCGAGCGGAAGCCGGTCTGCCTGGCTCTCGTTCTCGACGAGGAAGTACCGTCCGTACCAAAGGACGTCGAGGCCGTTCGAATCGGCGGCCGCCCGGTCGACGGCGTCGAGGGCCGGACGCATCTCACCCTCCGGCTGGGCGTATTGCACGAGGACGTTGCCCTCCCGCTGGTCGTTGAGATAGACCCCCGAGACGGCGGTCCCAGCGACTTGCCCGGCCACGAGCAGGAGTACCAGCCCGGCGAGACCGACCCCGACCCGATCGTTATCCGCCAGCGCCTCCATCCCCCATCGATAGATGATCGCGATGCCGACGGCCGCCGGGATCGCCAGCGGGACGACAGCGTGAATGGCCGACCAGGGGGCTCTGATGTCGACCGCGATGGGGTAGCCCAAGACGCTCGCGAACCCCCAGTAAAAGCCCAGTGAGACGAGGTTACGGGGACGGTCACCACCGTAGCGGTCGACGAGGAACCCGATGAGAGCGAACAGGGCCAATCCGCCCGAAGCCCCGCCAAGGGCCTTGAGGAAGCTCCCGAGGAACGGCAGGTAACCGTGTTCGTTGAGGCTGCCCTGAATCCACTGGGAGACGAGTTTCTCGCCCGCGCCGACCGTCCCGGCTTGGATCACGTCGGGGAGCATGCTCGGGGTGAGGAGGGCCTTCCAGAGCCCGATCCCGCCGGTGGGCCCGGCCCGGGGGGCGTAGAAATAGACCACGATCAGGAGGATTTCGATAACGGCGATCGCGAGATGATAGCGGTAGCGAATGAGGCCACGGCCCACCCGCCAGAGATGGCGGCGGGCAACCGTTTTCCACGATGGCTCGGCGTCACGGGCCAGGAAGAGTCGGTGGTCGAACAGCAAAATGACGGCGCCACCGATGGCGACCGGGTAGAGGATCGCGTTTTCCTTCGTGGTCAACGAGAGCCCGAACGCGAGGGCCGCGAAGTGGAGATAGCGGACCCGACCCGACTCGAGCAACCGGAGGAGGCAGCCGAAGGCGACGAAGGCGAACGCCGCCACCAGGACGTCGTTCCGCATGAACCGCGAGTAATACAGCAGCAGTGGATCCGCGGCGAGAAAGCCCGCCAGCACGACGAGTTCGACTCGGTCAAGGTGGTCGCGATAGAGCCACGCGGCGAGTGGGAGCAGCCCGCCGACGACCGCCACGATGACCCGGGCAGAGAAGTCACCGGCGCCAAGGATCGCGAAGACGTGCTTGTTGACCTGTGGGAGGAAGGGACCGTGGACGATCGGGCGGTACTCCCAGGCGCCCGTCGCCATGTACCGGAGGATCTCATAGCCGACCCGACCCTCGTCCCAGTGGGCGATCCGATCCCCGAGGAACATCAGCCGGGCGATCAGGGCGACGATAGTGATACCGAGGAGCCAGGCCAACCGCCGGTCCGACAACCAGCCCTCGTCGCTCATCATACCGTCGAAGCCAGCCAGCAGTTGAAACTCTTGTCAAACAGGCCACCGTCGGTGAACGGGTGCGTTTTTACGACCCGGCCGCGACTCGCCCAGCATGGTCAGACTCGGCTTGGTGGTCGCGGAATTCAACCGCCCGATCACCGAACGGATGGAGGAGGCGGCGGTTGACGCCGCCGAGCGCCGGGGGGCGACCGTGGTCGAGACGAAGGCCGTCCCCGGAGCGTACGATTCGCCCCTCGCCGCCGATCGGTTGGCTCGTCGGCCGGATATCGAAGCGGTCGCCGTTATCGGTGCGATCATTACCGGCGATACCGACCACGATCAGGTGATCGCCACCGCGGCGGCGCAGAGCCTGACGAAGGTGAGCCTCGATCGCGACACGCCCGTGACCTTGGGCGTGACCGGCCCGGGCATGACCGCTGAGGAGGCATCAGATCGAACGGACAAGGGGGCCGATGCGGTCGAGAGTGCTGTCGCACTGGTGGAGGGAGCCGCGTGAAGTTCGCCGACCGGGTCACCCGCGTCGAGCCAAGCGCGACGCTGGCCATCTCGAATCGGGCCTCCGAGCTCGAAGCCGATGGGATCGATGTCGTCGACCTGAGCGTTGGCGAGCCGGATTTCGACACGCCCACGAAGATCGTCGAGGCAGCCAAGGCCTCGCTTGACGCTGGCGATACTGGATATACCCCGTCCAACGGGATTCCCGAACTTCGCGAGGCGATCGTCGACTACCTCGCGAGTTCCGGGCTGGAGTACAACCCCGCACAGGTCGTGGTGACGCCGGGCGCGAAACAGGCCCTTTACGAGACGATCCAAGCGTTGATCGACGACGGGGACGAGGTCGTACTGTTCGATCCCGCGTGGGTTTCGTACGAGGCGATGGTCAAACTTGCCGATGGGCGGTTGTCGCGGATCGATCTCAGCCCACACGAATTCCAGCTCGAGCCTGCCCTCAATGAGCTGGCCGAAGCCGTGTCCGACGATACCGAGCTCATGGTCGTCAACACCCCAGGCAACCCCTCGGGGGCCGTCTACTCGAATGCGGCGCTCGCCGGCATACGCGACATCGCCGTCGATCACGACGTGACCGTCATCTCCGACGAGATCTACCGGGAGATCGCCTATGGTGATCCCCCGACCAGCCTCGGGACGTTTGACGGGATGGCGGATCGAACGGTAACCGTCAACGGGTTCTCAAAATCGTTCGCGATGACTGGCTGGCGCCTCGGCTACTACGCCGCCCCGCAGGAATTGGTCGAGCAGGCGAGTAAGCTCCACTCCCATTCGGTATCGTGTGCCGCCAACTTCGTCCAGCACGCCGGGGTGGAAGCCCTCCGGACGATGGACGAGACCGTGGACGACATGGTAGACGCGTTCGAGGATCGGCGGGACCTCTTCATCGACCTCCTGACTGACCGGGGTGTTGACCTCGCCGTCCCCGATGGGGCCTTCTACCTCATGGTGCCGGTCGACGCCGACGACGCGGCGTGGTGTGAGCAGGCGATCGATCGGGCGCACGTGGCGACGGTTCCCGGGCGTGCGTTCGGGACGCCGGGTTACGCCCGGTTCTCCTACGCGAATAGCACGGAGCGGATTCGCGCGGCGGTTGATCGGCTAGACGACAACGGGTTACTCTGAACCGGCCGACGTTTTCACGGGTACGGGTGCGGTTTGGTCGTGAGCCGATGACCGGCCAGTGCAGGATGTGCCACCGGTGGCAGCGACGGGAGTGCCAGGTCGAGAAGCTCGGGGATCACGACCCGAACGACATAGAGGCCTACTTCTTTGATGTCCCGGGTGGTGACGTCGACCGCGATCGGAGTCAAACCGGCCTGGTCGACAGCCTCGACCAGTTGGGCGAGGGTTTCTGCGGGTGGTTCTGTCGGATTCTCCTGCGTAGGCCGGTCGGTCTCATTCCCATCGAGCAGGAACGCCACGTCCTCCGCCTGCTCGGGCAAGGCATAATAGAGGAGGTTGTCCTCCAGCGAATAGATCCGGTCGGGGTCGATTGAGCGGTCCCGATGATTCGCCACGAGGTCCTTGAGATACGCCCAGGACTGCGCGGATTCGACGAGGGCACCCTGCATGGCCCGATCGGCCACGAGATCAGCGTCGCCGGCGATGGTGAATCGTGGGGGTCGATCCCGACGATCGACCGCCATACATCCGATGACGGGAAGGTCGACGGGGGTCTCGAACTCGATGAAATAGATGCGGCGGTGGGCGGTCTCGAACCGGCTGGAAACAAGCTTCGCTAACGGGTCGTCGGCGCCAACTCGGATCCCGCCGGGTGTCAGTTGCCGATACCAGGTCCGCATTACGGCATCGCGTTCGATCCGTTCGGTGATCGCCCCGATCAGCGCCTCCTCGAGACTCGGCGCACAGGCGGTCCCGTTACTGGTCGTTGATTACCATCGGGTTCCGTGGTCGGGGGTCGTCAACCAGACCTGCTGGGCCGGTAGCAGCACCTCCTTACCGGTGAGCAGGTCGACGCCCACCTGCCACTCGACGTTCGAATCTGGGGTGACCGGGTCCAGGCCGACGGTGGTGAGCTCCTCGTGATCGAACACGTCCAAATACTCGAACCCGACGACGCTTCGGGACGAACGAGCGAGATCCCGGTGGCGGGCCATGACCAGCCCATCAGGATCGGGAAAATGGAGACAGTACCGCTCGGCGGCCTCTCCGAGCGTTCGAAGCCGGCTGTCACGGAGGGTGAGGGCTGTCCCGCCGGCATCCAAGGAACCGGCCTCCTGAATCCCTGCCACCTCGGTCAGATCGGCTTCGACCGCCGTCGAATAAAACACGGCAGGGTCGGATCGGTCCGGGAGGTAGTGGAGGAGGGTCTTTACGATGCCCGTCTTCGACCCGAGCAGCCGATTCACCGGATGCGGGATCGGGGGACGTCCACCGGTTTCCGTCCGCAGGTTCATCGAGTCTCCTCGATCACGGTGTCGAAGTCGACAAACCGTTTGACGTCGAGGGTCCGGTTCCCGGCCGATCCGCACGTTGGACACCGCGGGACCTTGAGGACCGGGTTGGGCTCCACGGTCATATCGAAGAAATCGAAGTGCACGATCCCACCGAGCGTAAACCCAGACCCGTTCGAGATGAGCCGGAGGAAATCCGTTACCAGCCATCCGGCGAGGATACGAGCATGGGACCGGAGCGGCGCGGATATGGCCTCGACGTCCGTGAGGTCGCGGTGGGCGTTCGGATCGTCCATCGTCCCGGAGACACGCCGGTAGAGGCACTCATAACAGGCCGATCGACCCGGGATAACCGTCGGCCCGACCTGGCCGTCGAGCCCACTTAACCGTGCGCTGATCCACGGAATCTCGTGCTCGAACGCCACCTCGTTGATCCGCCGGCCGAACTCGTACCCAGGCCGATCCGTGGTGTACACGAGGTAGTCGATGTCGGAAAGTACGTCCGCCGGGTCAACGTGCCCCGCGAGCACTTCAACCGATTCGGAGAGGCCATTCGTGAGCCCCGCTGCTCCTGATTCGTTCTGTGAAAGGAGCGTCACACCATCGAGTGGAAGCCGGGCCAGGTCGTCGGCGACCATCGGACCGATGCGTCCCGTACAGACGACCAACACGGCCGTCGCGTCGGCCACACCTGCGGAATCGGTCGTCGGGTCGACAGCCTGATAACCCGAAAGTGGTTCGATACCGGGATGGCCAATCTGCGTCAGGACCCCCTGCTCTAGCAGGGCCTCGAGGACCGTCGCGAGTTCGGTTCGGTCCGCTGGATCGAACCGTTCGAGGAGTTCTCTGACGGTGAGCCTGCCATCGAGAAGGGGCGGGAGTTCGGCGAGCCGCCCGTCGCCGTCCTCATCCGACAGTGTGACGACGGGGCCGGCCCATGGTCCGGAACGGAACTGGATCGTATCGTTGGACCGTGTGATGGGATAAAACGGTGGTGCGACCGCCAAGCGGTCGTTGCCATTGCTTTTCGTCATGGATTTGGTGTCAGTCATGCCTGTCACTCCGATTCTGAGTCCGTCGGCCAACGGCGACCGTATACAGGGTCGATTCATTGCAGCCATCGATCCCGAGAAGTTCGTCGACGGCGTCGTCGTAGAATCCGCCGACGGGGAGGGCCACGAGCCCGAGCCCAACCGCGACCAGGAGGATGTTTTGGGCGAGGTGCCCGGTTTCCTGGAGCAGGTATCGGTAGCCTCTGGGCCCGTACTTCGCCATCGACCGCCAGAACGCTCCGGTGAGCACGAAGAGGACGCTGGCCGTCCCCGCGTCCTCTCCGCTCGTGCCAAGAAACGCCCGATTCGCGTTGCTGCTCACGTCACCCTCTCGCTCGAGCACCCGAAGCGCGTGTCGGTCAGGAACGTAGTAGTAACAGCCACGGTGGAGATCAGTCCTATCGAGCACGAGCAAATACGTCTCGACAGGATACAGGGCCCCTGCAGAGGGGTAGGCCCGGACGGATTTCGGGACCGGTGCCTCGAACGTCTCGTGATCGATCTGGATCGTGTCGGTCACACCTGCCGCCATCGAGAGGACCGTCGAGATTTCGGCGATCCCCACCGGAGCTTCGCCGAAGGCGTCGTTCGACCGACGGTCCTCGATCGCCTGCTCGAGGGTGATGTCGCCGAGCGGCTGGGGATCCGGTAGTTCGATCAGCTCATGCCCGGCATAATCGGGGCCGATTTTCGCCTGTGTATATGCCATCGCAGCCGATTCGAACGCGGCGACCGATCGACTCGCGAGCCCCATCGAGCCCTCGACGTACTTGCTGTTCTCGTGATAGAGGCTCGCCGTATCGGGCCTGTCGAAGGCCGATGAATCGAACGCCTCCAGGTAGGTGCCTGGCGCGAACCGTGTCCGGTTGAGCGTGTACTCTTGTCGCATCGGTCGACGGAGTTCCGCGATGTCTACCTGCATTCCCCCGGTACCTCCGACCCCGCGTCGTGCGTGTCGATCAGCGCCTCGTCGGTATGGTAGTTGAACAGATCGACGAACGATGGTGCCTCGACGGTCACGTCGATGACGCCAGCCTCCGCCGAGAGCGCCAGTTCCGTTCGTTCGGGATCGAGTTCGGGCCGAAGGAAACCCCGGATTTCGTCCCCGCGGACATACCATCGTCCCTCGATAACGTGTCTCCGAAGGTCATCGGCCAGCCGGCCAATCCGACCTCGAACGCGGAGGATGTCCGGAAGGGCCTCCAAGAGCGCCTCCGGTCGGCCGATCGCTCCTACCCGTCCATCACGGACGACGACAATCGTATCCGCGAGCTCCATATCGAGTGGGGTATGGCTGGAGAGGACCACGGTTTTCCCGTCGTCCGCCGCCTCGAGGAGGAGGTCGTGGAACTGGGTGATCTTGGCGAGATCGACCCCGGCCGTGGGCTCGTCGAAGAGATACAGCGGGACATCGGGATCGAGGGCGATTGCCAGCTCGAGCTTCCTCGTCATCCCGCCGGAATAGGTCCGAACTCTCGACTCGAGGTCGCCGTTGAGATCAAGCATCGTTACCAATTCACGCCAACGACCCGATGCCCCCGGGTGCAGCCGCGAGTAAAAACGGGCGTTTTCCCGCCCCGTGAGATGCTCGATCGCCATGGATTCCTGTGGGAGGAAACTCAGATCCCTTCGCGTCTGTTCGGCCATCGGCCGATCATCGATCGTGATCGTCCCCGAATCCGGGTCGAGCCCGCCGGCCAGACAGCACAGGAGGATGGTCTTTCCGGCACCGTTAGGGCCGACGATCACGACGATCTGGTCGCGTTCGATTTCCAGATCAATCCCGCGGAGGATGTGTGTGGAGCCGAGCGTCTTGTCGAGGCTGTTCGCCCGGAGGATCGGGGCAGCCATGGTCATTCCCCCGCGTTCGACCGATAGATTGCGGATCGGACGAGGATGACGGCCATCGCTGTCAGGAGAAGTGCATAGCCCGCTAACAGGAGGAAATACCCGTCGGGTGAGGGAATGCTCGGTGGTGAGAGCCCGGCGGCCGCCCAGTCGATATCCACCAGGTGGTGGACCATGAGCCGGGCTGCGAGCGCGTTCGGGAGGTAGTTGAGCCACCACGCTGGGAACGGAAAGACGGTCGGGGCCATGCCGTTGTAGCCCGTCACGAAGAACACCGACAGGAGAAGACCGGTTCCGACTGTGGTGGCGTAGCGGGGATCGGTGATGACGATCGTGACGACCAACCCGGCCACCATCCCGACGATACAGAAAAACGAGAGGGCGAGAAGCGCGACCAAGAGGCCACCGAGGTCGGGAAGGACGTACGTGGCCCCGTCGAAGGCCGCAACGAGCATCATCGCCACGGCGGCGGTCACGCCGAGGGTGAGCCCGGCGAGAAACCGCCCGGCCAGGTCGGCGGACGGGCTGAGCGGGAGCGATCGGAACTTCCGGTAGCGTTTGGCGGAGATGTCAACGGACAGGTCGCCGGCAAACCCGACTAGCGTGACGGTGAACGCCCCGAAGACACCAAACGAGATTCCGAGGATCGCTTTCATCGACCCCGGGTGGCCGATTGCTGTCGGCGTCAGCCCGAGGTAGACGGTCAGGAGGTACCACATAACGGGGAAGCCAAACGACCAGAACAGACCGATCCAGCTCCGCGAGAGTTCCCGGGTGAACCGATCGGCGAAGGCAACGGTCTGCCGAACCCAGAGTCTGAGTGCCTGGATTCGGTGACCGGCCGGCTGTGCGGACATCAATCCCCTACTACCGGGACTAAATTACATAAATATATGCCACGAAATCTTATAACCGGGATCGGCGGTAGGTCGGCCTGGAGGTGAGAAACCATGCGAATCGCAATCGATCGGCAGGGATCGAATCGGACGGTCCCGAAACTCGGCGACAACTACTGTTGTTGTTGCTGCGGCTTCGGCTCGACCCGGTAAGGGTGTCCTGCCGCCCGGTATCGGCCCCCGAGTCGACTATTGTCAGAGGTCTAGGTCGGCCTCGGTGAAATCGAAGAAATCCTCTGGGTCCGGGAGATCGACGTCGATTACCTCCAGCTCCCGGGGCTGCCCCTCCCGGTCAAACGCGCGCCAGTTATCGCGGCGATAGGGCTCGCCGACGATGATATGAACCGTTCCCGAGCCGAAGGCGGCCAAGTCTGCATCACTCGGGCGAAGCACACCGTTCGGGTGTGAGTGCACGCTCCCGACCGCCCGGAGATCGTTCGGGACCATGCTCGATTTCACGGTCGCGCTCACGGGATTCGACTTCGTCCCGGGAATAACGAGCACGTCTGTGACGATCTGGCCGTCGCCATCTAATCCGAGCGACTGGGCCGCCTCTCCTCGGAGAAGCCCCATGTACTCGTTGGGATGGGTCTCTGCCGCGGCGTCCAGGACGAACTCAAGCGTCTCTGCCGCGATGCCGATAACGTCCGGTCGAGCCATCAAGTAGTGTTGTCTCCGGACCCGTCGGTTAAAACCCCTTCCCGGGACTTCTCCGACGACTGGTCGAATTCGAACCCCCTGGATTCGTGGATCTCCTCGATCCATGACTCGATCCGGTTCGTGATATCCTCGTAGGCCTCGGCCGCATCGGCTTCTGGGCGATAGTTAATGATCGGGACGCCGGCATCCTGCGAGACCGGAATAATTTCGTCATCTGGTACGTGGCCGAGCAGTTCGACACCGATGAAATCCGCGATTTCCGCCACCGGTGGAGCCGATCCGGTTCCCGATCTGGTGAAGATTACCCCGGTCATGCTGTCATTGACCCGGCCGGTCAGCTCAACCGTCTTCTTCGTATCCCGGACGGACGCAACACGGGGTGACGAGACTACCAATACCCGATGAGCCCCGTCGCCAGGATCAGGGTCAGGGCCAACACCCCCGCTCGCGTCACGTTTCTCATAGTGGCAGTCCTCCGAACCCGTTTTATCCACACCTAAACATAAAGATAGGCTGATAGTTATCACGTTATATAATCAGGAACCTGCCCGCAGTCTCTGGGTATTGGAACATCAATTGCGAACGGTATATATACATCTTGATATACACACCCATGCTAGCCTCCAGAGGCCCGTCGAAGCGTTATCACCACTGATATCACCTGTTCGGGAGAGTCTACGACCGGCATCGGTCGGTCTCGCCAAGATTAAACGGCGGCGTTTCCAATCCCGTTCAATGACAGACGGTTCCGAATTCGATTACCCGGCTAACGGGACTTCCATCGTTAACATCCTTTCCGAGGCCTGTACAACCGACGACCTCAAGGAAGGAGCCTACTACGAGGCGACGGTCGACGGGGTTGTCGATTACGGCGTGTTCGTCAACCTGTCGGAAGCGATCTCTGGGTTGGTCCACGTCTCGAACCTGTCCCAAACCTACGAGGCCGGCGACGAACTGGTCGTCGAACTCACGGATATCAAGGACAACGGTGATCTGAGTTTTATCCCGGTCGACATCGAGGACTACGAGACCGAGACGGTCGAACACGAGTACCAGGTGGCCGCGATCGGCGCACTCGACGCCCAGGAGGGCGAGACGGTCGACCTTGAGGGGATCGTCGTTCAGATCAAACAGACGGCAGGCCCGACGTTGTTTCACGTCGCCGACGGGAGCGGCATCGTCCCCTGTGCGGCCTTCGAACGCGCCGGCGTCCGTGCCCACCCGGAGATCGACGTGGGTGACCTAGTCCACGTGGTGGGTCGCGTCGACCGCTCAGATCACGGCCTCCAGGTCGAGTCCGATAGCATCGTCCCGCGTCCCGATGACACCGACCTCCAGCAGCGCCTCGACACCGAGTTCGACGCCGCGGCGACGCCACCCGAGATCGAGCCGTTGATCGACTGGGCGGCGTTGGCGAAATTCATGCCCGGCCTCGAGGCGGTCGCGACCGATCTGAGACGCGCCGTTCTCGAAGGCCGTCCGATCGTGATCAGACATCACGCGGATACCGACGGGATCTGCGCCGCCGTCCCGCTCGAAGAGGCACTCGAGCGCTACATCGAGGCCGTGAACTGGGGGAACGATGCTGCCCGCCACCTCATCAAGCGACTCCCGAGCCGGGCCCCCTATTACGAGATGGACGACGTCGTCAGGGACCTGGGGCATGCGCTGTCAGGCCGGCAGCGGCACGGCCACCAGCTGCCCCTTTTCGTGATGATCGATAACGGAAGCACGGCCGAAGACGTGCCGGCGTACAAACACCTCGATACGTACGACATCCCGGTCGTGGTCGTCGACCACCACCATCCGGACCCGGCGGCCGTCGAACCCTACGTCGACCAGCACGTCAACCCCTACCTCCTGGACGAGGACTACCGGGTAACGACGGGGATGCTGTGCGTCGAACTCGCCCGGATGATCGAGCCAGACCTCACTGACGAGATCGAGCACGTCCCGGCCGTCGCCGGGCTCGCCGATCGCTCGGCCGCCGACGAGATGGCGGACTACCTCGCCCTCGCCGAATCGAACGGGTTCGACCGGGAGGAACTGCACGCCATCGGCGACGCCCTCGATTACGCCGCGTACTGGCTCAAGTACGATGCCGGCCGGGGGATGACCAACGACATTCTCGACGTCGCGGGGACGAATGGTTGCCACGAGGGTGTCGTGGACCTCCTCGCCTCCCGTGCCGATCGAGATATCGAGACACAGCTCGACGATGCCCTCCCTCACGTCGTCGTCGAGGAACTCCCGAACGGCGTCCGGCTCAACACACTCGATGTCGAACGGTTCGCCCGTCGGTTTACCTATCCGGCACCGGGGACGACGACGGGGGCTGTCCACGACCACATGGTTCGTGAACACGACGATCCCACGATCACGATCGGGCTTGGCCCGGACTTCGCCGTGCTGCGGTCGGACGGCGTCCGGCTCGACATCCCCGAGATGGTGACCGAGCTCAACGACGAGCTCGCCGGGGCCGGCGTCAGCGGTGGAGGCCACCTCGTTGTGGGATCGATCCGATTCGTGAAGGGCATGCGGGACGCCGTGATGGAGGCATTGATCGACAAGATGGCTGACGCGGCGATCGACGTATCGCTCGGGGCAGCCGCGCCCCGCGCTTACGGCGACCGCGCTTAGAAAAGGGACGCGACCGCGTCCATCGTCTCGTACTGTTGCTCTATCGGGAGCCGTGTCACGAAGCCGACTCTGACCGCGTCGACGCCGTCGATCCCGGCGAAGGTCTGGATTCGGTCACGGACCTCCGCCGGGGTCCCTGCCGCCGCTAGTTTGTCGAGGAGGTCGTCCGGGAGCTCCTCGGCCATCCGATCGCGCTCACCCGCTTCCCAGGCCTCGCGAATCGAGGTCGCCACGTCTTCGTAGCCCTGTTCGATGATCGACTGCCGGTAGTAGGGACCGTAGGCGCCGATGAGAAACGCGACCGAAGCGCGGGCGAGGTCGCGGGCCCGTTCGCGATCAGCCATAGCGACACACCGGAGAATCGGCGCGACACGGAGCTCCTCGGGGTCCCGATCGCCCAATGTAGCCCCGCGGTGGAGGTCGTCGAGACGGTCCCGAAGGCCTTCGGGGGTGAACAGCTGGGGGACCCAGCCGTCGGCGAATCGGCCGGTTAGTTCGACGGTCTTCGGGCCGAGGGCGGCGATGTCGATCGGAATCGGGTCGGCCGGCACACCGGCCGTCAGCTTGAGGCCACCGAGCTGGTAGAGGTCGCCATCATAGTCCACGCGATCGCCCGACAGGACCTGTCGGACGATCTCTATGGTTTCGCGGAGCCGGCGGAGCGGGCGGTCGAAGGCTGCTCCGTGCCATTGCTCGACCAGCGCAGGCGAGCTCGTTCCGAGGCCGAGACGGAATCGGCCGTCGGTCGCCTCCGCCAGTGCTGCCGCCGTTTGACCGAGGAGAGCCGGTGACCGCGAATAGGGCGAGAACACGTCGTTCGAGAGGCCGATGTCGTCCGTTCGTTCCGCCAGGATCGTGAGCGTCGTCACCAGATTCCAATCGGTCGTCTCACCAGAGGAAACCCGATCGAAGCCCAGGTCCTCGGCGTGTCGTACCTGCTCGGCCACAGAATCGAGCGATGGGTGGTCCGGGACGTTCAGGAGAAGATCGTACTTCGTCATGCGGGGTGGCAGGGGGATAGTCGACTTAGTTGTCTCGACAGCAGCCTTTATCGCCAGCGAAGCGAACCCGGTTCATGGCCCGTGTTCCGCTTCTCGAGACAGACGACCTTCCTGAGGACTACCGGTATCTGTTCGAGGATAACGAGCTTGGCGTATTGAACCTTTTTCGGGCGCTCGGCAACAATCCGCCAGTCCTACAGTCCTACATGCGGTGGGGGTCGACCCTCTGGCAGGAGGCCGGGATCGACGACAGGCGGGTCGAGCTGGTCATCCTTACCGTCGCCAGTCACCTGGACGCTCAATACGAGTGGCACCAGCACGCCGAGGCCGGCCTCGATGCGGGACTGTCGCCGACCGAGCTCCAATCGATCCATCGTGCGGCGTTCGACGAACTAGAAGAGATGGACGCGGTTCTCGCCCGGCTCGCAGTGGCCTGCGTCGATGGGACGGTGGACGACGCGCTGTTCAACGCAGTCGCCGACCGGTTCGACACCTGGACGGCTGTCGGCGTGACTCTCCTCGCGGCACACTATCTGCTGACGGCGCGGGTCATCCAGGCGTTCGACCTCAAGCCCGAAGACGGGTTCGTCGGGTGGGGACTCGAGAACGCCTGAGCCCCCGACGGTAGCTATTTCCCGGAATCACTGGAAGGATCGCACATGCCCGACACGCTCGATCCAGCAGTGGCCGACGCCATCGAGCACATTCAGGCCCTCGGCGTCCCCGAATGGCACGCACTCTCGGTCGAGAGCTGTCGGCGGATCGAGGACGATGTATTTAGCGAGGGGGCCGGCGAGCCCCCGGTCGCCCAGACGAGGGAACTCTCGATCGATGGACCGGCCGGCGATATCCGACTGCGGCTCTACTGGCCGGAACTCCGTGTTGATCTTCCCGTTCTGGTTTACTTCCATGGCGGTGGCTGGGTGGTCGGGACGCTCGACGGGGTTGACGACATCTGCCGCCGACTCGCAGTCGAGGGCGACTGTCTCGTCGTCTCGGTGGACTACCACCTCGCCCCGGAATACCGGTTCCCGACACAGGTCGAGGAAGCCCATACCGTCGTTGACTGGGTGGCCGCCACGGCCGGCGACCTCATGGGTGATCCGTCTCGGGTGGCGGTCGCCGGGACGAGCGCGGGGGCGAATCTGGCGACGGTCGCGGCCCTGCTCGCCCGAAAACGGGACGGGCCACCCATACAGTTCCAGCTCCTGCTCTACCCTATCACCAACCACGACTTCGAGACCGACTCCTACACGGAGAACGCCAGCGGCTACCTGCTGAGCCAGGAGTCTATGCGGTGGTTCTGGGGGCACTATCTCCGGAGCGAGGTCGACGGGGCGAACCCGTTCGCCTCACCGCTCCGGGCCGACGACCTCTCCGGGCTCCCGTCGGCGACGGTCGTCACAGCGGGATTCGATCCCCTCCGGGACGAGGGGGCGGCCTACGCCGACCGGTTGGCGGCGGACAGCGTGTCGGTGACCCATCGACATTACGAGAGGATGTGCCACGGCTTCCTCAGCTGGACTGGCGAAGTCGACGTAGCCGACGAAGCCATGTCCGCCGTGACGGCGGATGTCCACGACGCGCTCCACTAAGTGACACCTCCACCGCGGGGTTCGAATCGGTCGTAGGCGCGATCGTCGATGATTTTCTCGAGGATGTCGACGGCGGTCCAGATTTCCTCGAAGCCGATGAAATACGGCGACGGGCACAGGCGAACGACGTTCGGCGGGCGGAAATCCACGACGACCCCCTCGGCCGTCAGCGCCTCCGAGACCCGATAGGCCTCGGGGTGTTCGATGGCGACGTGCCCGCCCCGACGGTCGGGCGCTCGTGGCGACCCGACCTCGCAGTCGGGGAGCCGTTCGTCGACGAGGGCGATCAGATAGTCCGTGAGCGCAACCGAGTGCGCGCGGATGGCGTCGATCCCGACGGAGTCGACGAGATCGAGGACCCCGAGAAGCGGGGCAGCGCTCAGGACCGGAACGGTCCCGATCTGCCAGGCACCGGCCGAGTCGGCCGGAGTAAACGTCAGGTTCATTTCGAACTGCGTCTCCTTGTCGTGGCCCCACCAGCCCGGCAGCCCAGGGGGGTCGCCGTGATAGTCGCGGTTGACGTAGAGCCCGCCGATGGCGCCCGGCCCGGCGTTCAGGTATTTGTAGGTACACCAGACGGCGAAGTCGACGCCGATGTCGGACAGCGAATGCGGGACGACCCCGATCGAGTGCGCCAGGTCGAACCCCGCGTATGCGTCGTGGGCGTGAGCGAGATCGGTAATCTTCGCGAGGTCGAAAAGTTGCCCCGAGCGATAGAAAACGGCGGGCATGAATACGATCCCGATGTCGTCGTGGGTCTCGAGGGCGGTCGCGATTGAGGCCTGGTCGATGGTTCGGCCATCGTCCGATTCGACCACGATCAAATAATCGTCGGGGTCGAGCCCCCGGGTTCGGAGCTGTCCCCGGATCGCGTAGTGGTCGGTCGGGAAATCGAGGTCGTTGACGAGGACGGCCTGCCCCCGACCCTCCTGGGCACACCGGTCAAGGAAGGTCCCGATGAGGGTGTGGATATTGACGGTCGTCGAGTTGGCGGCCACCACCTCGCCCGCATCCGTCCCGATGATCGGCGCCAGGCGCTCCCCGATGTGCTCACCGTAGTGAAACCACGGGGGATCGGCGTCCGTCCAGCCGCGAATTCCGAGCGTCCGCCATTCGTCGATCACGTGTTCGAGGGCCTCTTCGGCGTCGATCGAGAGTGGACCCAGCGAATTGCCGTCCAGATACACCTTGTCTGGGACCTCGAATCGGTCGTCGAGGTCAACCGACGCGTCGCGATCCCGGGCCCTCGCGTAGTCGCGACCGGGATCGAAATCCTGGGGCATGCCGCGTCCATCAATCGCCGCTGAATTGGATGTTCCGGCGGCGCGCCGCGGGGCATGGTCCACCCCGTCGAGTGCCCCACAGGCCTGGGCGCCAATGTCGAAATCCGGCTGCCGTCCCCCACAAATTCGACCGGTTCGGGGGTTTACCTTTAGGTACGACGGGCTGGTTCGTTTGAGTGAATGGGGGCTTCCGTCGAAACCCTGGATCTCGAGCGGTTCGGCGTCAGCCCGTCGACGGGCTTTCTCCCGGCCGAGACACCACCGAGGAGGGTCGGTTCCGACGTTCCAGATGCCCTCGAAGAACTCGACGAGCTGGCCCGGTCGCTTCCCACCCTCCTCGACCGTGGGAAATTGCGGTCGTCGGTCGAGTCCCTCGCGCCCCCAGCCCCACACCAGTTCGATGTACTCTCGGACACGACGCTCACCCGCACCTACACCATCTCGGGCTTCCTCGCCAACGCGTACGTCAACAAGATCGGCGCGGAATCGACAAAGACGATCCCCCGAGGGGTCGCGGTGCCGCTCTACGAAGCGGCCGACCGGTTGGGCCGGACGCCGGTACTCTCCTATGACGCCTACGTCCTCCACAACTGGCGGCGCCTCGACGGTACCGAGCGGCTCAGACCCCACGACCTGGACTCGATCACGACCTTCACGGACCTCCCTGACGAACGGTGGTTCATTGTCATCCATGCCGCGATCGAAGCGGCCGCCGGGCCCGCTCTGGCGGCCATCGGCGAGGCCCAACGGGGGATCCTCGACCGGAAGACCGATCGGGTCCATCGGGCCCTCCGATCGATCGAGGAATCACTCCACGAGATTGTCCCGATCCTCGATCGCATGGGCGAGCACAACGACCCGGAGATGTACGGCGAGGGATTTCGACCTTACCTCGGGGCGTTGACCGGCGTCGAGTTCGAAGGGGTGGACGACCTCGAGGGGACGCAGAGCTTCCGAGGCGCTTCCGGGGCGCAGTCGAGTATCTTCCCCGCCTTAGATGCCGCCTTCGGGATCGATCACGGCGACACCCCGCTCGTCGAGCACCTGCACACGCTCAGGCAGGACATGCCGCCGGCCCATCGGGCGTTCATCGAGGCGGCTCGAACGGGCCCGTCGATCAAGGCGTTCGCCGAGCGGACGGGTGACGCCGCCGTCCGCGAGGCATACAACGAGTGCATCGACCAGATGGTCCGGTTCCGGGAGCGCCATTATGATGTGGTCGAGCAATACCTGGCGAGCAAGCTCGGGGAAACCACCGGGACCGGCGGGACACCGTACGGCGACTTCCTGGCGATGTTCACCGAAACCACGCGGTCGATCCGGCTGCCAGACTGAGCCAATCAATCGTCGGCGACGACACCTGACCGCTGACCGGTCTCGAAGCCCGTCTCGTCGAACTCGAACGTCTGTCGAGCCCAGAGGGCGCCACCGACGACGGCGACCACGGCCACCCCGATCAGGCCGACGGTGATCCGCCAGAGCCCGCCCCGCCAATCGCCGACGAAGACCCTGGTGTAATACGAGCCCGCCTCGGCGCCGTGGAGGACGACCGCGACCTCCCGGTTTCGGCGGAGCGAATTGTTGTTCCAGTTGATGCTGCCGACGATGACCTGGTCGCCGTCGATCACGACCCCCTTCGAGTGAAGCTTGCCGAACCGACCGGCTGGGTTGACCAATCGGACCTCCAGCGGAAGCGACTCCTGCCGGGCGATGTTACGGAGTCCTTCGGCCATTGCCCGATTTTCCTCGCGGGCGTACCAGGCGCCACTGAGCAGCAGCCTGACCCGGACCCCACGACGGGCCGCCCTGATGATCGCTTGAACCAGCGGGTTTCCCGGGCGACCGAGCGTGACCTGCTGGACGTCGATCGAGTCGGTCGCGTTGTCGAGTAAGACGACCAGCCGGCCCTCGGCGTTATCGGGGGTGACGAGGAGGGAGACAGCCTCCACCGGCATGGATTCTGGGGGATGGCTGGCGGGATAGGAGCCGTTGGCCACGCCGGCCTCGTCGAATTCCTGGCCGTTTCGATAGGCCGGCCACGCGATCCCGTCGCGCCAGCCGGTATCGGCGACGAAGATCGATACCAGCGCATCGGCCAGATGTCGACTCTCGATGACGACGCCCCAGCCCCGGTTCGATCGGCCGCCGGACCCGCTCGGTTTCCAGTTTTCCGTCATCACCAGTACGCGGTCGTCGACCACGGCGTACTTCGCGTGATGGAAGGCGAACCGGGCGTGCGGACCGCCCAGTACGGTGACCTCCACACCACAGGCCACAAGGCTGTCGAGGAGATCGGCCTCGCGATACGTCAGTCCACCCACGGGCGCACCGTCGACCACCATCGAGACGTTGATTCCCCGGTCCGTCGCCCGGCAGAGAGCTGTGGCGGCGGCTCGGGAGGCGAACGTATAGGCACCCAGATGGATCCGCTCCTTCGCGGTCGCTAACACCCGTTCGGTCTCGGTTGGAGCGTCGGGAATGACGAACACCCGCACGGTCGTTGGCTCGGATCGAGCCACGGCGAACGAGGTCGACCCCTCCCGGCGCCAGCCCCATCCCTCAGCCGTCCGGACGTAGCGGAAGCCCTCCGGGGCGGGGCCGAAAGCCACCTGATCGACGAGCCGACCGTTTCGGCGGATCTTGATGACTTCGCCCGCGTTGGCCAGCGCTAATCGGCCGCGATATTCGATGACCGGCGACTCGACCCACGGTTCGACCGCCTCGGAGTCGGCTGTCACGACGATGCGGTCGGAGACGGTTCGCTCCGGGAGGTTGACGACCGTCTCGCCGTCCCCAATGGTCCACTCCGCCACGTTCGTCGGCTCGGTAAATTCGAGCACCAGGTATTCACCGCGGTCGTGCATCGCGACCGGATTGGGCGCGACCGCGACAATGGGCTCTGCCACCGTTGCGTTCGGGGCGGTGGCGACCACGAGGAGGACGACGGCCAGCCGGAACACGCCCTGGTTGGGCCCGGAATGCGGGATAAGGATTCGGCGGCACCTTCGGAGGCTTTTTGCCTTGGACGCTCTCCCTCGAAACCATGCCCCCGATCGACGTCATCATCGCGCTTGCGGGCTATGCGATCGGTGCGTTCGGCGGGGTGCTCGTCTTTATCGAGTTCTTCCAGACGCCGAGCTACATCAACTATCAATCGGAGTGGGACGACTGGAACGTAGATATCGCCCCATCGGATGTCGATGAATATTCGACGGCCGGACGTGTCGGGGCGATCCTCATCGCGCTCGCCTTCGCCCTCGAGTTCGTGGCGACCTTGCTCTAGACCGTGGTCGCCCCGATGGCATCGGCCGCCTTCTCCGCTTCCGCCTGGACGATGTAGGCGCGGTCGTCTGCGTATTCGGCCACCGCTTCGAGCGCATCCCGGGTGCCGATCTGATTGAGCGCCCATGCGGCCGAGGTCCGAACCGTGTCCGAGTCGTCGGCTTCCAGCACGTCGGCGAGTGGGTCGATCGCTCGAGTATCGCCGATCATCCCCAAGGCGCGGGCGGCCTGGGACCGAACGGAATCCGCCTCGGCGGCGAGCCCGTCCGCGACGGCCTGGGTGGCCTCGGCCGAACCGATTTCGCCGAGGGCCTTGAACGTGACCCGGCGGAGGCCGTCATCCGAGTCTTCGTCGGTGTAGTCGAGGAGGGTCTCGAGCGCTTCATCACTGCCGATCTTGCCGAGGATTTCAATGGCCGGTTGATCGCGACGGCCGGCGCGGTCGAGCATGGCGTCGAGCGCCTCCTCCGGGCCCAGACGGCGGAGTGCATCGAGGCAGTGTTCCTCCATGAAGTCGCTATCGAACTTGTCGAGGGCGAGGAGAATCATGTCGGCATTGCCCCGATCCTCCCAGACCTTGAGCGCGCTCCATTCCGGGGGGAAGTCCTTGTGGTGATCGAGCACGTCGTAGAAGCCTTGGGCGTGGAGCTGTTCGCGAACGGTGAGATCGTCCCACGCCTGGGCCTCCTCGACCCCCTCTGCGAGGCCATCGGTTACCTCGAGCAGACTGGCGATGGTGTCGGCATCGTCGTCCGGATCGAGCCCGGCCTCAGCGACGGTGGCGGTGGCCGCGTCGAGAACGTCGTCGATCTCATCCGGGTTTTCGGGAGCCGACAGTTCGGTGTCGAGCACCTCGTTGATGGAGTCGGTGAAGGTGGCGACGGCCTCGACGAGCTCGCCCTCGCCCTGATCGGTCCATCTGGTGTCAGCGACGGTCGATCCCGATTCCTCGATCGACTCTATCACGTCTTCGGCGTATGGGCCCCGGGCCTCCTCGATAGCGTCGCGAGTGTCCGCGACCCGCGACTCGAGCTCCTCGCGCGGATCCTCCGCGTCTTCCTCTTCAGGCTCCGGGAGGTCCGCGGCCTCGAGGGCGGCGTCGAGGTCGTCCAGGGCAGCGTCCACCGAGTCGAGGTCGGCCTCGGTCGCAGCCAGGTCGACCGCGGCGGCCGCGGCGTCGAGCGCCGAATTCAGCGCCTCCTCGTCCACCGTATCGACATCGAGCGCAGCGCTAACCTCGTCAATGGCGTCCTCGAGGTTGGCCGGTTCGAGCGCCTCGCCTTCGGCGTCCTCGTCCGGCTCGTCATCCCCGTTGCTCATGGGGCGAAAATGGCACGGACCGCCCTATGAGCGTTTCGCAATCGGGCGTGCGGTGGCTCCGTTTGTAGGGGGCGCGAGCTTTTGGATCGACGACGTTCATTCGGTCCCTGGGATCACGGCCTATGCCCCTCACCTCCACTATCCTCGAAGGGTTGGTGCTGTTCCGGCTCAATCGGTGGCCGAAGCCACTGCTCGATATGGACGCCGCTGGACGATCTTGAGGTGAACCACGACATCGTACTCCTCTTCAAGGTCATCCACGCCTACGATCCATCGGACACCCTCTGCCCCGGTTCAAGCGGGTGTTCAGGGTGCTGGCGCCCGGCGGGCGGATCGCCGTCGATCAGTAGGCCGAAAGCGGTCGATCCACGGTGGGCCGGGCCTAGCTCCGGTTCATCACGCCCACTTACCTCGTGATCCCCGGTGGCGAGACCTCCGACCTCGACTCGGCGGCCACCCGGCTGAATGAGGGATGGTTTGAGAACCATCGTCGAAACCACGATACCGGATCAACCGGGGTCAAACGATTCAGATCCGTCGGGTTGAATTCACCGATTGTCGAATTGTGGGAAACCCCCCATACGCTCAAGGGGAAGACTGGTGTAATTCCAAGCGGGAACGGGCATGTCACAAACAGCACAGCGACTCGAACCACTGGATATCAAACCGCTTGAGGGGCGGACGTGTATCGTCACGGGATCGTCTCGGGGAATCGGTCGGTCGATCGCATTCGAACTCGCACGGTGTGGCGCCGACGTGGTCGTCAACTGCCGGGAATCCGAGGCGAAAGCCGAAACGGTCGCGAATACGATCGAGGCCGACGGTGAACGATCGATGTCAGTCGTCGCGGATGTCGCCGATCCGGGTGAAGTCGAACGGATGGCCGACCAGGTCCACGACGAACTCGGCTCGATCGACGTCCTGGTGAACAACGCGGGGATCACGATCGATCGGAAGTTCGAGGACATGACCTACGAGGACTGGAACCGGGTGATCGATATCAACCTCGGCGGTACGTTCCATTGCACGAAGGCCTTCTACGAGGATATCAAGCACTCCGATGCTGGCCGCCTGATCAACATTTCGAGCGTCGTTGGTCAACAAGGGAACTACGGCCAGGCCAACTACGCGACGTCGAAAGGTGGATTGTTCGCCTTCACGCGGACGCTTGCCCTCGAGCTGGCGAAATACGGGTCAACCGCGAACGTGGTCGCGCCGGGCTTCACGGAGACGGACATGCTGGAAAAGGTCCCCGACCGCGTCCGGGACAAGATCCGCGCGCGGATCCCGCTCGACCGATTCGCGGATCCGGAGGACATCGTCGGCATGGTGCGGTTCCTCGCCAGCGACAACGCCGAATACATGACCGGGCAGGTGCTCGGGATCAACGGCGGCATGGAGTGGTGAGGACCGGCACTACTCGGCGCCGTCAGTCACTAAAAGGATCGAGGCCCGTCTGATCCAGGGGCGGATCTGTTTTTCGGGGAGGTCGAGGTTGCTGGCGAGCGACTGCGGATCGGCGCTCGCGAGACCGTCCACCGACCGGATCCCGGCTTCCTTGAGGCGGTCGGCTTGCCGGTCGTCGATACCGATGAGTGTTCGTAAATCCGGCGGGATCCCGGGTTCGTCGGAAGTCGATCCGGCATTCTCGCCGGTGGATCCTATATCGGATTCGGTCCGGGAGGGGGCGACGGGTGATTCACCTGGGGGGCCATCTCGATTCATCACACTATCCCAAGACTCGTCCATAGCATCGTCCTTTCCGAGGCCAAGGTCGACCGCAACCCCCACCCAGCCGCAGGCTGGACAGCTCGAACTCTGGCTGTCCCCAAGGGCGAATTCCTCCAGGTTTCCTCCGCATCTGGGACAGTCCATGGGTACCGAATCACCCGATGGCCCTTCAGTGTTAGTCCCGTGTTCCCACGGCCCGTATTGCCGGATTGAGCCGTTCGATTTGATCGGCAATCCGGTCGTAGACGGCCGTCATATCGGTCATCTCGGCGTCCGGGCCATAGATCGAGCTATGATCCCGGAGGGAGCGTTGTATGGCCGCACGGTTCCGGACCTCGTACACCGGACACTGATTCCCGAAGTTATCATCGACCCACCGCCTGACGCGTTTCTGTTCGTTGTCCAAGGGATAGTGGACGTCCGAGAGGATGACTGCCCGGATCCGGACGCTACTCCCGCTCGAGCGTTGGAGGCCGACGATATGGCTCACGAGCGAGCTGATGGAGTAAATCGATGGTTCGGCGGGCTCCATCGGAACGAAGAGATCCCCGCAATCAACGAGGACGACGTCGGTAAACGCGTTTTGCACCGGCGGGGTGTCGACGAGGACCAGATCGTAGTTGTCGCCACCCATGGCCTCGAACATGCGGTTGACCAACCCGAAGCCCGGCGTCTCCTGTCGGGAGAGCGTCCGCTTGACCGAATGAAGCTTCTTGCTTGAGGGGATGAGGTCGAACTCGGGGTGGGAAACGAGGAGATTATCGGGGTCGACGCTCGACGGGTTCTGGAGAGCGTCGGCGACCGAGACGGCGTCATCACGGTAGGCATCGGCGAAGCCCAGCGTCATGGTGAGATAGCCCTGTGGGTCGAAGTCGACGATCAACACGTCGTGGCCGCGGTCGGCGAGGGCACCGGCGATGTTGACCGTGTTTGTCGTCTTGCCGACACCGCCTTTCTGATTGGCCAACGCGAGCGAGAACATTCGGGTTTGGAGAGTCAAGCCGCCAATCCGTTATACGGTTTTTCCTTGATCAATCGTCACGTTTGCGGGCACGGCGTCGAATGGCAGGGCATGTGCGCGGAACTGCTTGACGGGGGCTATTCGGGGGTTGTGTCCTCGTCTTCGTTGTCTCCCGGGGCAGCGAACGTGAGCGAGACCTCGCTGCCACGAGGCTCGACCTCGGAAAACGCGAGGCTTCCTTCTGAAAGCGAGACCGTCCACTTCACGAGCCAGAGACCGAGACCGCTGCTGTGGTCCAGTGCCGTCTCGGATCTGGCCTGGAGGACGTCCTTTTCTTGTTCGGGGATGCCCGGCCCGTCATCAGCCACGCTGACTCGGACCTGCCCGCCTTCTGCCGTCACCCGTATGGTGATTTCCGGCGTCTCACTATCGTGGTGCATGATCGCGTTCTCGATCAGCTCGATGAGCGCCATTTCGAACAGCTTCTCGTCGATGACCCGGATCAGTACCTCCGCGTCGGTCGCGGGGCCGAACTCGGAATCAACCGTTGCCTGGGGATATCGCTCCTTGGATTCCGTGACGAGTCGATCGACCACTTCCGCCACGGCGACGGTCGTCGATTTGACGTCTTCCCGAAGCGATTCCTCGACGTGGCGAGCCCGTTCGGCGAATCGAATCACTCGGTGCGTGCTCTTTTGAGCTTTCTTCACGTGTTTCGCTCCGTCGGCCCGAACCTGATCCTCGAGCATCCCGAGATGGCCCTCGACGACGTTCAGTTCGTTCCGGATGTTGTGCCGGAGGATCCGGTTGAGCACGCTGATCCGTTGTTCGCGGTCGATGAGATCGGTGATGTCGTTGAGAGTGATGATCTTGTTCGTGGCCCGACCATACGGGTCCCTGATCGTACTGACTGTCACCTCGAAGGAGCGGCTCCGCTCGTCGTCCCTGATCGTGACGCTATCAGCGTCACCATCACCATCGGGGAGTTCCTCGTAATCCGGGACGACGTTGTTTGCGAGGTCGCCCATGGCATCGTCCTTCTTCGTTCCGAGCATCTCGATCGCCTTGGGGTTGATATCGATGATGAAGTCGTTTCGGTCGACAACGATCGCCCCTTGACCCATCCGCTCGTAGGCGACGCGGCGGGCCGAGCGGCTCGGCGTCGGGCTGAAGCCGAGCAGCTGAAAGCGTGTTAACGCCCCAAGATACGCCACACCGGAGATGCCGAACGCGAGCGGTGTCGGATCGAAGCCCGTGAGGGGGAACGCGCCTGATAGGAACGCCGCATTGGCGATCCACGGGGCGGCGATCCCAACGAGCAGGGCCGTGCTCTGGCCACGGAAGAGGAGATTGTTGTCCCTGATCAGATCGAGGAGCGGAATCGCCCCAAGCATACCGAGCACGTAGGTATACCCGGCAATGACCCAAAACCAGGGCCCGCCCGTCCGGCTGAGAAACGAAAGTCCGTTGTTGGTGATGACCTCGGAACTCTGGTACAACAGCGAGTTGTACGGGCCGGTCAGCGCGAGGAACACGGTGAACAGCGGGATGATCAACAGCCCGGCGATGTATTGCGGTTTGAGGTACCGATTGTGCCCGGTGTATTCGAGGGAGAACCACAGCCAGCCGACGGGGATGAGGACGATCCCGATCCACCGGATATCGGCCAATACGAGCTTGGTGGCGAGGGAAGTCGCTTGGAACTCGAGGAAGAGCGTGACCGACCACCAGCTCTGCCCAGCCAGCATGACCACGAGCGGGAGCGACCCCGGCTCCGGGTATTCTCGCCAAGCCAGCAGGCCGGCGGAGATACCGATCCCGATCGCGATCATGAGCGAGGCGGCGATGGTGAGCGGCATGAGCTGACGAATCGAGATGCTGATCTCCGGCGTCCGCTGGAACAGGATAAGGACCAGTGCCCCGAAAACCACGAGATATTCGTACTCTGCGAGGCGGGTGAGGACGCCACGGTTTCGATATTTCTCCACGAGTGCCACCACGCCCGACGAGTAGAGGATGCCGGCGAACAATGCGAGCGAGAGGAGTGCCGGGATATAGCCCTCGTTAACCGCAAACAGAACCACCCCGGCCGTGAGGACGTCGATCCCGTGGAGGACCCACCGGGTCTGCGTGACCCCGAACATGGTAGGGAGCGTGGAGATACCGTGGTCCAGGTCGGAGGCGCGATCGGGGATGTTCGAGATTTCGGTGTTCTTGAAGACCCGGAAGAAGAAGTAGGAAAACACGGCAATGATCGTTGGCACGGCGGCTGACCCGCCGAAGCCGACCGGGATGAACAGGAGGGTGACGGCCCAGGCGACGGCGACGAGGGTGGTGTTGAGGAAGAAGACCTCCTTGACCTGGCTCAGCGGGATCCCAATCCAGGAGGTGATATCGGAGAAGATATCGGAGGCATAGAAGATCCAAGCGATCCCGGGGATGAGCGCGATGGCGAAGGCCAGTAATCCACCCCAGACCGAGAGGCTCAGCGCGATACCGTAGGAGACCGAGGCGAAGACGTAGAGTACGTCCTTGTGTCGGCTGATGTACGACCGTTCCCGGGGATTCAGGATGTCATCGTTCTCGAGGTCGATCAACTGGTCGTTGACGTAGACCGAGAAGACGAGCAGTCCGATCACGATCGGCGCCAGGCTCAGCGGAAGATCAAGAAAGATGATGACGATGAAACTTTCGGCCACCGCAATCCCGGCCAGGTAGAGCGAGGTGAAAATTAAACCCTCATAGATCGACCGGGAATAGGATCTGGCAGAGAATTTAAAATCATGTGACATGAGCCGCAGTGACGTGGTTTTCTAAGTTATATTTGATAAATATTGCGGTCATATGAGTCCGTTTCAATCGGACGAGGGCGGCTCGAAAACCCCCACTCTCGATCTGAATATATCATCTTGAATACCGTCAGAGCACGAGACCTGACCACGGAAGCGACCCCTTCGATACCCAAACACAAACGTATCAAATAACTATATTTCCACCCAGAGCTCGATACCGAGCACTTCTCACCCACGGGGGAGCCGGACTCAGACCTCTCGCCAGTAAAACTTCGGACCGAGCACGAGATAGGCCAGCCCGAGCGTAAGCAGAGCATAAGGAAACGCCCGTCCCAGCGCCGTCGGAATGATGACGGTCAAACCCTGGACGGTGCCCATGATGAGCGTATCCCGGGCCAACAGGTCCGGGTACGGGATCTGGGTGACCATGAGGATCGTGAAGATGCCGGCCGCGGCTACGAACAGTTCGGGCGTCCCGGCCTTCGCGAGGACAGCCGCCGCGAGAATGGTCGCGGCGAGCGTACTCGGAACCCCGAGCGTCAGCGGATCGTCGCTTTGCTCGGCCGTGTAGAAACCCAGCCGGATCACGACGGCACCGAGAAAGGTCGCCGGGAGCGCCACCGCGATCGCGAGGCGAGGGGTTAGTGCCGCCAAACTGACACCCCATTGCGTCCGGGCGACGCCGACTACGAGGAGTCCCGGGGCGACCCCGAATGCTGCGACGTCCGCGAGCGAATCGAGATATTTCCCGACCGGGGTCGCGCCGTAGTGTCGGGCGATCACCCCATCGAGCCCATCGCCCATCGACGCCAGGAGGATCATCCGAGCCGCCAAGCCGGGATCGACGGTCGCCGCGACCCCGGCGGCGAACCCGAGCATGCCGTTAACCACGGTTATCAGATCGGCGAGTCCGAGCCGTCCGATGAGCCGTGGTCGCATACCGGCGGAGTCACCCAGTGCCACCTTACCTCTTATGTTCGGGGACCGAAATCCGGCCGCCTTTATCCATTCACCTGCGACAGCAGGTATGGACCGTCGTCGATTTCTCGGGGCGCTCGGCGGGGCGGTGAGCCTCTCGATCGCCGGGTGTGTCGGAAGTGGCGGCTCGGGGACGCCGACCCCGGACTACGACATCGGCATGACCTCGAGCGCTTTCCGGCCGACAGTGTACGAGACATCCGTCGGCGAGACCGTCCGCTGGTACAACGGGAACTCCCGGGCCCACACCGTGACGGCCTATGAGGCGTCGCTCCCGGACGGGGCGACGTACTTCGCCTCCGGTGGCTTCGACTCGGAACAGGCCGCTCGCGATGGCTACGCCAACGGACTCAAGGGCTCGATCGTGACCGGTGAGCGGTACTCGCACACCTTCGCTGTCCCGGGGAAATACGGCTACTTCTGTGTACCCCACGAGCGGGGGGGCATGGTCGGCGAGGTTATCGTCAAGGAGTAATCGTCCAATCCTACGCGTCAGAGTTGGACGGCCACCCGCGGTCGCGCCAGGTCTCTGCGATTTGATGTCCCACGCACCCGATGGCGAACCCGGCGATCGCGATCGGAACCCCGAAGGCTGTCGACAATATGATCCCGAACTCCACGGCTTGGGGGAGGCTCACGACCCCATAAGCGGCGAGTTCCGTCCCATAGCTACCGAACGCAAGGCCGAAGACCGGGGCCATGACGATGATCGATGTCGGGACGAGACCTGCATTCAGCCAGGCACTTAGCGTCCCAATCGCGAGCAGTATCGTCACCCCGACGAATACCGTCATCTCTGGGTCCGTCCCATACCAGGTCCCCTGCACCCAGTCGACGAGCGTCAGGTACCCGACCCCGACCGTCCAGTAGTTCGCCAGGTATGCCAGCACCGGTGACACCACGACGAAGAGCATCGAAATGGCGGACTCCCGCCCGATTAGCCCGACGTAAAGCCGGTTCCAGAGAGCGCCCACCCATGCCTGGTGAAGGTTTCCGGCGAGCCGGTCGCCGTCGACATGCACGCTCGAACGGGCTCGAACGACGCTAGCGGATAGGTGTCGAACAAGCCAATTGACTAAGGATTTCGTTTCGTCGACGGCCCATCCGATGATGGCGAGGAACGTGGTGATCGCCGAGGCGATTGCCGTACGGGCCCGGGTTCCGTCGAACGTAATCTGCATATCCGGAATGGAGAGTGAAATTTGTAAAATCCGATGGAAACTAAAACGAACGCTGACGTTACCCCGATGCTCGAGGTCCAGCGGCTCTCCACGGCCGATTTGGGGTGGCGTGACAGCAATCAGATGGCACGTCATTCCGGCTGATGAAAGCCCCGTCCACCCTGGCGGCCATGGCCCTCAAAATCCAACACTTGTATTATCCGATCGTCGGCAGCCCACGAAAACGGCCATCGACCACGGGATGACGGGTCTCATCCCGATCCATCCGCGGGAGTGATACCGGGGTGACCGTTGGAGAAATCTTCGGCGATCAGATTGGCCACGTTTCGGCCTCCGATCGCCTCTGCTTCCATCGCGGAGGCGATCGACTCGGCGGCGTTGACGTAGTAGAGTCCCTGGGCTAAGCGAAACGGAGGCATCGACACGCCGGGAGACAGTTCGGGGAAGGCATCCCAGGTGACGGTCCGGTGGTCATCGATCTGGGCGAACACGTCGGTCAATCGTTCATCGTCACCCGCCGTCCGGCTCCACAGCTGGTAGATCGTGGCCGTTCCATCGTCCGTCTCACCACGTCGTAAGAGGAACATGAACGGATCATGGGTGGACGCCGTCGTCAGAACGAACCCCGGGATGTCGGCTGCCGTTCGGCAATCGAAATAATCCGGATCCAACCGACCGACGATGATCGAGACATGCAGCGTCACGTACCGCCGGTCGGCGACATTGGTGGGGAGATCGACGTTCTCGAACTCGATGTCCGAGACCTCCAAGGGGGTTGCGAGACAGACGGCATCGAACCGCTCGTCGACACCCTGCCCCGTTTCGATTGAATACGTGGCCCCGTCTTTGGTTGAGAGCATGGATATCCGGTCGACCGGCGTTTCCAATCGGATCTCGGCCTGGGCGGTATCGAGGAGGTGCCGACACACCTGCGCGTTGCCACCATCGACGGCGAACGGTTGCTCCGAACCGCCGACAGCCGACATGACGATGAGTGACGCGAAGGCGTTCATTGAGGAATCCTGGGCGTAGATCGATCGGGCCCCACCGTCCACGAATTCGCGAACGAACGATTCCGGGATACCGAGGTTCTCGAAGTGCTCATGCCCGGTCCGTTCGGTGAGGTGGTCAAGATCGAGGGCTTCGAGCAGCTCCACTGCCGAATGGAAGCTAGTCGAGACGAGCGGCGATTCGTAGATCCGGCCGACCCGTTCGATGACCTCGTCGATCGCGGGTTGGATCGAGCGGATCCCGAAGCCGTATCGCCTGAGCATCTTCAAGACCGTCAACCAGCCCCACCGCGAGGTTTCGAAGGTCATTGACGACCCGTCCCAGATCCCGATCCGCTGGTCCGTGAGTTCGACCGCATCGCGGGTTGGGAGATCGAATTGGTCGATAAAACCAGTAAGATGCCGGTTCCACGGGAGGACGAACTTCGCCCCGGTCTCGACCGTTACTCCACCAACATCGACATCGCGGATCCGCCCCCCGACGCGGTCGTCCTGCTCGAATACTACGATCTCGAAATCGCGATCGATGTGCTCATTCACGAAATGGGCGAGCGATGCGCCAGCGATCCCCGCCCCGACGACACCGACCCTCGGATCTGTAGTCATTGCCTCGACGTCCGCGAGTGTTCGAGGAGGCCCCCTATGAGCGTGGGTGGTCATTCGAGGCTGGCTGGGCGGACGGTCCACCTCGGTGACGGGCGGGAACGCCTCAAACCAGCACGTCGGCCAGTTCGTCGGCGGTCGCCACCGTCACATCCGGCCGTTGCGGCCACCCGCCGTACGGATTGTCGTGGCGGTTGAGGAAGGCGCCGCGCATCCCGACGGCCTTTGCGCCGACGAGATCGAACGTATGGGCGGTGACAAACAGCACTTGGTGGGGGGCCACCTCGAACCGCTCACAAACAAGATCATAGGAGGCTCGATGGGGTTTGTAAAACCCGGATTCCGCCACCGAGACCATGCCGTCGAGCTCGACCCCGAAATTGGGCCGAACCGCCTCGAGCATGTCCGGATCGCCGTTCGAGAGCCCGACCAGCGAATACTCGGTCCCCAACCGCTCGAGCGCCGCGTCCACATCCGGAAACGGCTCAAGCGTCTTCCACTGCCTGATCACCGACCGGACCTCGTCGTCGGGGACGTCCACCCCGATCTGCTCGAAGCGATAGGCCAGCGCCCGGCGACTGATCTCCTTGAATGGGGTGTGCGGCCCCGGCACCAGCGAGTCGATGAGCGAGTCGCGGAAGTGCATGGCGAGGTAGCGCCGGAAGAGCACCTCGGGGTCGTAGTCACTCCCGTGAGCATCGATACGCTCGGCGATCGTGGGTACGAGCGTCGACTCCCGGTCGAGCAGTGTATCCCAGACATCGAAGGCGAGTATCTCGGTCTCCTCTCTGATGGTGTCGGTCGCGACGGTCCCGGTCATACCCTTACCTGCCGCTCGGGGGCCAAAGCCGCTTCCAAAACGAGTCTCGACGTTATTCCTCGGCGAGCTCTTCGGCGACTTCCTCTTCGCTCACGTCGGCCGCCGTCTCTTCCTCCTCGTAGACCTCTTCGGGGTGGGCCTCGAGCTCTGCCTTCTCGACCTCGACGCGGCGAAGCGGGTAGATCGTCTTCGCCTCGTTGTAGATCGCCGAGGAGAGCCGGCCCTGGACGATGCTGTCCATGAACTCCGCGTAGGTGCGGTCCTCGGCGGCGTCCTCGACCATGTCGACCATGGTCTCGCGGATAGCCTTCTGCTGGCTGTGATCGGCCTGCTTGGTGGTGAAGGCGACGGGCTGGACCTGGACGCGGTAGTCGTCGTCCGTCCGGACCGTCACGACGGCGTCGATCTTCGACGAGCCCCTGCGGATGAGGCTTCGGAGGTAGTCCCGGGTAAGCTCGTGTTTGATGAATTCCGTATAGGCGGAATCCGAGCCCACATCCGTCACACGGAAGGTGAGTTTGACGTTGTTCTGGTTGGCGTCCCCCGAAATGTCCCCGAGGGTGGTTACGATGGTGCGGTCGTGCACCTTTTCCGGTTCGTCGGCGGGGGTCTCCCCGAGCTCGGCCCGGTCGAACTGCTCCGGGGCGATCAGGGTATACCACCGCTTCTGCTGTCGTCGTCGTGAGACTGATCGTTCGCTCATGGTGTATCGTGAGTGGTGTTCGTGTGGTCGGCGATCTGGGCGGCCACGTCAAGGTTGACGAGGTAGTCGTCAACGGTCGACCGAAGGCCGCTCGTGGAGTCGCGGTCGATGGTCGCGACGAGGGTGCCGTCCTCGACGCGGGTGTCGATCTGGTCGGTGTCATCGGGTTCGATGGCCGCGGCAACCGTGGCCGCGTCGTCGAGCCGGGATCGAATGGTGGCGCGTCTCATGCCAGCGCCTCCCGGAAGCCCTCGATAAATGCCTCCTCGCGCTCGGCGTCGAATCTGGCGAAGCCGCGGGTGCCCCGCGAGAGGGCTGAGCCATCGGCCGCCTCGGCTGCCGTCGCCAGCGGACCGCCGATGGCTTGGTCGTAGGCGGCGACGCCGGCCTCGCCGTCGGCGACCGCGAGGACGACCGGTTCCGGCGAGCGGAAATCACGAAGCAGTCGTGCAACCGGTTCGACCGGGCCGTCGACCCGGGCGACGACGAGGCCGTCGTACCGGGCAGTGCCTGCCTCGCGAACGGCCCGGTGGACGCGTTCTGACCGATTTCGCCAGCTGGAAATCGCCTCGTCGTGTCCGTCGCCGGTCATCGCGAGGGCGATCCCGATGCCGGGCGCCTCCCGAGCGAGCGCGTTGAGGACGTCCGCGAACCCGCCGGCGGTCTCGAACGGCCCACCCGTATAGGGTCGGAGGGCCCGCTCGATAGCGACACCGGCACGGGCGGGCGTGTCGTCGGGCCCCACCGAGGCCATGGCCAACAGCGAGGCGACGGATCGGCCATTCACTTCCTCCAGGTCTTCGAGGGCCTCGGTGGCTGCCTCGGGATCGCCCGAGAAGGCCGCATGGGCGTAGGTCGTGAAGGCCAGCCCCTCGGCGGTGTCTTCCACGGGGGCGGTGATGCCGGGATTCCGGTCGAGGCCGGCCTTGCCGAGCAGGCGGTCCTCGATCGTGGACGCGACGGTCCCGCCCGCCACGGCGCCGGCGATGGCGAGCATCGGATCGGGCGAGGCGCCGATATCGGCCGCAGCGTGATAGGCGGTCACACTCACCGGATCGGCCGAGGCGAGCCCGAGGGCGAGCGTGGTGGCGGCGTCGTCGGCGCCGGCAAGCAGGGTTTCGGCCTCCGCCTCCGTCCGGGCCACCCGAACGTGAAAGGGCGTTCCCTGCCGGTCACAGGCGGCCGCGAGAATGCCCGCCGCCGCGAGAGCGTCGCCGTCGGCCCGGACGACGAGGTGGAGGAAGCCCGCCTCCGCACACGTCGCAGCGATGTCGCTCGCCCCCGTGGCGGTCCCGCTCGGTCGATCCGTCGTGGCCATCACTCCAGGACGTCCTTCGCCTTCTCGTAGGTGTAGGTGAAGTCCTCCGGGAGCTCGTCACCGCGGTAGTAGTTGACGAGCCGGCGGACCTTCGACTCGGTGTTCTGCAGGGCGCGCTTGTTCGGGAAGTCCTGTGGGTTCCGGTCGACGTGTTCGTACAGCCGGACGGCCCGCTCGAGCAGGTTCCGGAGGTCCTCAGGGATCTCGGGGTCGGCGTCGTGCTCCTCGAGGATCTCGGTGAGCTTCTTGTCGGTTGCGAGCTTCACGTCGGGAATCGGCGTGCCGGCCACGCCCTCGTCCCTGAGTTTGAGCCCGATCTCGCTCGGGCTGTGGCCCTGCTCGGCCAGCTCGACGACGCGCTCCTCGATGGCCTCGGCGTCGACGTCGCTCCATTCGGGGGGGTCGTCTGCCACGGGTCGGTCCGAACCGGATGCCCCGCGGCGGCGAGTATGCATTCGTGCCATTGGTCTCTGATTGGAACTGCACGAGCCGTTGCGGTGTGGCGTCGGGTCGACGCCCGCACGGCCGCATTCCCAAGCCGCGCAAACACGCGGCGCGTCGGATCTACGGCTGTGCCGTTCCCTACCCTTCGGGAACCGTGGGACGGACTAAAGGGTTCCGTCATTGAGGGGAATCAGGGGAGAACCGAGGCGCCGATAAAACCCCTCGTCTCTCGTGAGCCGACTCGAGTGGCGCTATCCGTCGTCCGAGGTGTCCCTGAGACGGACGTAACTTTCCGTACTCCCGATGCCGGGTGAGGAATTCCCCGTGAAGAGGCGCTCATCGTGCATTTGGTTCTCCCCGAGGATATCTCCCGAGGTCTGCGGTGGGGTCGACGATGCCGTTCTCCCGGGACCCTCGAAATATCCCGCCGAAATAGTGGTGGTAGCTATTCACCCATGTCTTCCCTGGCGTGAAGCTTGGCCTGCTCCCGAGCGCTCGGATTGACCGACTCCTTGAACGGAACCGTCGCCAGGGTCGCATAGACGGGCTCGCCGGGCACCTCGGCGTACTCGTCGGGTAGGTAGACGTCAAACTCGACGTCGACATCCACGTCGTATATCGAGTCGTCGAGCGGGACGTCCGTCGCGGCCTGCAGTTTCGTCGCGGGTACATAGCCAAGTGCGACGTTGGTCTCGAGCTCGGGGTTCCACCACGCCGACGTCAGATAACCACATTCCTCGCCGGTCGCCGGATCAGAGACGAGCCAGAAATCCGGTGCGTAGTCCCGGATCGGTTCGCCGGCCAGCTTCAGCCCGACCAGTTTGTGGGTGAAGGGGAAGTCACCGGTATCGATGGCATCCCGCTGGCGTTCCAGTTCGGCTTTGCCGATGTAGTCGGCGTCCTTGTCGTCCGGAACCTGATACCCGAGGTTGACCTGGAACGGCGAGGTCTCGTGGTCCATGTCCTGCCCCAACGACAGGATGCCGGCGGCGATCCGTCGCTGATGGGATATCGCCGTCGCGGCTCCGCCGTGGGCCTTCACGGTATCCAGCACCGGGTTCCACACCGCTTCGGCGTTCTGCGTCGCCTCGTGGACGTATATCTCGAAGCCCGCCTCTCCGGAGAAACCCGTTTGGCTCACCACCACCGGGACACCGTCGATCGTCGCCTCCAACAAGCCGTAGTACGGAACGTCCTCGACCGCGTCACCGATGAGTGACCCCATCACGTCGAGCGATTTCGGGCCCTGCACCTGCATGGGCGAGACGTCGATCTCGTCGATGTCGACGACGAAATCGGTGTTGACGGCGACCCCTTGCAACCAGTGGAGCAGGTCGGCGTCGGCGATGGAGAACCAGTACTCGTCGTCATCGGGTCGCAGCAGGACGAAATCGGCGATGATACCGCCATCGGGGTTGCAGCAGATGGCGTACTTGCCCCGCATCGGCTGGATGTCGGTCGCGTCCCGCGTGACGACGGAGTTGACGAACGCCTCGGCATCGGGGCCCGCGACACGGATCTGGCGCTCGACCGCGACGTCCATCAGCGTCACGTCGTTGACCAGCAGGTCATACTCGGCGTCCAGGCCGCCCTCCTCGGGGTCGATGTACCCGCGCGGGTGGTACATGTGGTTGTAGACCGTCGCCTGCCGACACCCTTCCTCGACGGAGAGGTGCCAAAACGGCGACTGTCGAACTCGTGTCGAGACCACGAGGTTGACGTCCGCGTCGCCCGTTTGCCGGAGGTTCCGTGGGACGGTCCGATCCGATTGGTCGACACTGGGGTGGTTCGGATGGGGATGGGACATAGACGGTGAGAACCTAGTTCGACGGCCGGCCGAGATTGTTGAATAGCGACCCAATGATTCGCTCGAACCGACTGGTTCTCAGTGACGACGGGATCATCGCGGGGAGGTAGAATTTCGATTCAGTCGCGCTAGCTCGATCGTCGGCATGGGTTCGTAGTGCCATTACGGATGAAGAGAAGACCCGAGGCCGCATTCCTCTGAAGGTTATTCCGGTTAACCCATTTATAAGGTTGAAAAATCCCCGTGTCTTATCTGTTCTAATCCGCCCGGTACTCAGGAGGAACCGGTGTAAACGAGGAGACGCGACCCCTATTGACGATCAATCCGGGTGTTCGCTGTCATCGATGATGGACGAGAGGATGAGTCGTTCGATGCCACGACGAATGAGCCCACTGACTGCGGGTTGCGAGATGCCCAGCTCGTCGGCGACCTCGCTGAGGGTCGCGTTCCGGGGTTCCTCGAAATACCCGGCTTCGAACGCGGCGAGGAGTGCCTCCCGTTGGCTATCGGTCAACCCAGCGTCCGTCGTCCCAATACTGGCGTATTCGTTCAGGCGCAGTAATTCGATAGCGATGTCGTTCTGTCGTGCATAGTCCCAGAGCTGGGCGAGATCCGTTCGCTCGGGGATCCAGATGGTCAGGATCCAGGCACTACCGTCGTTCTCCATGTCGAGGATGACCCCATTCGCGGCCGCGATCACCGGTGAGAGAACCTTCGCTTCGTCCGTATACACGAAGCTATAGATCGCCCTGGCGTCGCCAGTGTCGACGACGCGTTCGAAGCCACCGATGGTCGGGTCGTTCCGTAACCCCTCCTCGAACCGGGAGAAATCGGCGGACTCTATGTGGTAGAAGAATTTTCCCGACGACGGGTCGGTTCCGGCCTCTGACACCGACTTGACCATCGAACTGCTGTCGTGCGTGACCGTCTCCGTGAGCACGATGTCGGGATGCTCGACCCGGACCACCGCCTTGACATCGGTCATTGGTCCACAGGGAGGTGATTTCGAGATATCAACCCTTGCAATGATACGTCGGTTCCGCCGCCGAATGAACCGCCAGGACGTTCGCGACCGCGATCGGGACGGTCGGGATCGTTACGGCAAACGTCGGGCCCCGAGGCGGGTAGAACACGAAGGCCGGCAGGACCACGGCGACCGCCAGCAGCCAGGAGCCGGTGACAGTTTCCCGACCGGCAACGAAGACGCCTTCAGTGACACCGGCCGTACAGCGGACGGCTTTGTCAATCCCGACATCATCCGAAACGCCTACCTCCGTGTCGACGTCCACGACATCACCTCGGCAACCCGGGCTGGGTGTTCTCGCGTCGCTCGTCGGGATCGGGAGCGTCATCGAGTACTCGAAGTATCGCTATGACCGGGGGAAGTGTCCGTTAGCAGATCCTAATTATGGGGATGAACTCATGGAGTATATCCGAGGGAGTTATGAGCGCGGATGGGATAGCAAAGGGTGCGGGCTCGTAGATCAGCGGTAGATCACCCGCTTGGCATGCGGGAGGCCCCGGGTTC